>OGEU01000807.1_pt1 | contig 29667 bp, 23 predicted proteins | sample 1570651 | NCBI WGS metagenome assembly OGEU01 (sample SAMEA2582129, study PRJEB24529) | metagenome | biome: Human gut stool | place: China | collected 2011 | reverse complement strand
CTCCTCACATTTTTATTGGAGTTTTATGCTTTATAATCACACTTTTATTATATGTGAAATTCATGAAAATCACAAGCACAAGCACATAATTATTTAATTTTAATGCCATACAATCACACTTTTATATAAAATAATGAAGAATAGTTTCTATAAAAATAGCCATAGCCTTCGGCAGGATTGCTTATGATGCGCAAAAGAAGTATGTCATGCTTTGCATGATGCGAATCTCGCAGCAAGAATGCTTCGGCATTCTTGAATACATCTTATCATTTCTTTTCCATTCCGGATAGGGAAGGAAAAGATCAGTAACACTATAATTTATTCTACCCCCCCCGCAGAACAGAGCCCTGTCCTGACAAAAACAAACTCCGCACAGTTTCCCGTGCGGAGCTCTTGTCCTACCCGTTTCAATTGTTGTTCTCTACCCGATCAGGCTCATTAAGTATCCTACAAATGCGCCGCCCGGCGTTCCAATAATATTGCCGAGAAGAGCCATCAGGATACCGATCGGAACCAGCGCGCTGCTGTATGCGCCTGCAAGTACCGGCGCTGTCGCAGTTCCTCCGACATTCGCCAGAGAGGCAACCGCACAGGTAAAGATATCCAGTCGGATCAGCTTTGCAAGGATTACCATAACCGCTATATGGATCAGCAGGATCAGGAATCCGGCAGCCAGCCATACCGGTGCATTTCCCATAGCAGAAATATCTGCTCTGGAAGCGATCATCGCGATGACAATGTAAAGCATGATATTGGAAACTTCTTCCGTTCCCTTAATCTTTCCAAAAGGAGTCATTGCTACGATCAGACCTGTAGCTGTTACAAGAAGAACTGTCCAGGTTGCCTTATCAAAAACAGGCAGAACAGAAGCAACCATAACACCGGCATCCTTGGACAGAGAGGATATAAAGAAGGATACGCCGATTAAAAGAAGCATGTTTTTCCAGGTAAGAGGCCTCTTGTCCTCTCTTGCCTCTTTTTCCAGAGATGCTCCTACTTCATCGATCAGACGTACATCTGCCTTTGTCCAGGCGTTGAATTCCTTAGAGAAGTTGATCACCCACAGAAGGAACATAACATAGATTACTGCACAAACCGAATCCATTACCAGAGAATATGCCAGACTTTCTTCACTTACATCCAGAATTGCCTGAATCGCCAGCATATTACTGCCGCCGCCTAACCAGCTTCCGCACAGTGCTGCAAGTGCTTTCCAGCTTTCCGGACCCAGTAATTTATGGAAAATACCATAGCTTACTACAAAACCAACACCGATTGAAATACTCGCTGAGAAGAAACCGATCAGCATTTTCGGTCCTAATTTAATGATCTTTTTCAGATCACAACGCAGCAGCATTAAAAACAGCATTGCGTAGAGTAACGGATTTTTGATCGCTACGTAAATGGCTGACGTATCCTGCAGATCCCATACTTTCATAGTACATAAAAGCATCATGCCTAAATAGATCAGAACGATCGGCGGTGCAAATTTAAAAAAGGTCTGTGCGCCTTTTCCCCGCAGGTACACGGGAAGATTGACCAGAATTGCTGCTAACAGCATTAAAGTGGCCAGATAGATAAATCCATCATGAATCATTTGAAATGCTCCATTCTGCCACCGGATATCGGTGGGCTTTATTTTCTTATTCAGAACAAGCCATAACGAGCGGTTGAAATTTTCAGCTCCCCCTTCCTTCTCCATTTCGATACCTTTTCACGAACCGCAAACCAATGTGGAAACAGCACAGCAACTTGTTGCCTCTTCACAATGTTGATGCGAAAGCTTGTAAAAAAAAATCCAGAATAATGTTCTGGACCTTCGAATTACATCTTGAATGGTTTTACTGCCCTTCCACATTGCCGTTTCTTTTTTTGACTTTTCCTCTACGTAGTATAAAGGGTGTCAGCAAAAAAGTCAATTTTCAGACATAAATATCCTTAAAAGCCCTTTTGATTCAGCTTCTTGTATTTTTCCAGCTTTCAGGAAAAACAAATTTCTTTTCTTATTTCGATTTAATGTTAATACCTGTCATAACTCCATCTGTTCAGCGCGATCTTCGCGCGAGTGCACATCATCGGCATGTAGTGCCTTTTTGTGTAACAGGAAATTTCTGCTACGCAAAAAAGGATCCCACATGATCTCTCATATGGAATCCTCGAATGATGCTTCAAATTAATTAGATAAAACCTTACTTTATCAGTGAAAATCCTTATTCTAAGGAATTATTCACATGTGTACGGCATAAGAGCGATATGACGTGCTCTCTTGATAGCTACTGTTAAAGCTCTCTGGTGCTTTGCGCAGTTGCCAGTGATTCTTCTCGGAAGGATTTTTCCTCTCTCAGATACGTATCTCTTTAATTTTGCTACATCCTTGTAGTTGATCTCATTATTCTCTTTGCCGCAGAATACGCAGACTTTCTTTCTTCTACGTCCCATGCCTCTACGTCTCATGGGAGCGTCGCCTCTATCGGATTTTGTGTAAGCCATGGCTTTTACCTCCTGTTAATCTCTCAATTCTGTTCCACGATTGTTAGTTAAACGGTAATTCTTCGTCGATGCCATCCGGGATATTCATGAATCCGTCTCCCGCTGCTGCGGAAGGAGCCGGTGCAGACTGGAACGGATTGGAATTATTCTGGGGCTGGAAGCCGCCTGCATGCTCGCTGGCTGCCGCCTTGCTCTCCGCGAATTCCTGCTCCTCTACGACCACGTCTGTAGTGTAGACCTTCTGTCCGTCACGATTCGTGTAGCTGCCGGTCTGGATACGTCCGGTAATCGCAATCTTCGTGCCCTGGCGCAGATACTTCTCAGCAAACTCAGCCTGACGTCCGAATGCCACACAGCCGATGAAATCAGCGGTTGCCTCTCCGTCCCGTCTGAATCTTCTGTCCACTGCCAGTGTATATCTTGCGAATGCGCTCGCGTTCTCTCCCTGAGAATAGCGAACATCCGGGTCACGGGTTAAACGTCCCATTAAAATTACTTTATTCATACCAACAATCCTCCACTTTTTCGGTTAAAAACCTTGTCTCTATGCGTCTTTGCGAACACACAGATAGCGGATGACATTCTCCATGATACGAACGTGCTTCTCCACCTCTGCCGGGCAGGTTGCGTCAGCGTCAAACTGAATGAAGTAGTAGTACGCTTCTCTCATGTGCTGGATATCGTAAGCAAGACGCTTCTTGCCCCAATCTTCCACCTCTGTCACTACACCGCCGTAACGAGCGATATACTCTTTCGCTTTCTCTACGGTAGCGGTTCTGACGTCATCCTCTGCCTTTGCATTCACAACTAATGCTAATTCATACTTGTTCATGCTTTTCCTCCTTTTGGTCTCTGGCTTCCTCACTGATGGGGGAAACAAGGAATTTTAATAATATATCACGAGGTAATACTATATCATAGATTTTCCTTGAAAGCAAGGACTTTTTCGAAGTTTTTGCGTTTTTCCAATGGATTCTTCCTTTACAAACCGGGTGGCTGCCTTTATACTCTAAGTATTGTTTTATCACTTTGATATCTATTTTCTTTATTATAGAAATAATTTTTGAAACGGGAGGTTTTTATGCGAATCTGGGCCAGAGAGTTTAAGAGTAATCATATGTTAAAAGATACTGTGATTGAGGATTTTTCGAATGAGACACGGACGCATAAGATTTTCAACGCGTTGGATGAGATCTGTCATCAGTTTGATTTGAGTAAGCCGATTTGGCTGGAGTCGTGCATCGAGGATTTTAAGCGGACAGCGAAGGTACGGTTTTATCAGGATAGTTTTATTGATCCGATTGAGTTTGATTATCTGGAGGTACAGGTGATCGAGGAGGATTATTAGAATAGATTAGAACGGACGCCATAGGAGAACAGCCTCCCGGCTGCCATCACAGCAGGGAGGCTGTTCTCCTATGGCTGTTTTTTCAAAGCTCTTCCGTCTTAAATGTTGTATATCCCTCATAGTAATAACTGTGGTCAATCCCCTTCATAAAGACTTCCCTGCTATCCACCTCGTCAGTCAGAGCCCCTTTCAGCAATACTTTGATTTCCACATCCTTAATGGGGCTTCTCTCCATCGCAAGAAGGTAATCTTCTTTGTCCACACGGCTCCAATCCACAACTTGGCCGATTCCGTTTTTCAGCATCTGATCCAGCCAAATGCGGGTGCTTCGGCCATTGCCTTCCCGGAATGGATGGGCAATATTCATTTCCACGTATTTTTCAATGATTTCATCATAGGTGGACTGCGTCATTTTGTCGATATTGGCCAGTGCTGCTTCCAGATACATTAGCGGTGCAAATCGGAAATTACCCTTCGCCAGATTTACTGTCCTTAGTTTTCCCGCGAACTCATAGATATCCTCAAACAAACACCGATGGATTTCCTGCAGCGCTACAAAGGTTCCTGCCGCCAGGGTATCCAATTTACCACTTTCAAACAGCCAGACTGCCTTTTTCTTACTGATCCGCTCTTCTTCCCGAGCAAGCTCCGCGGAATCGGCGATCCCTAATTTATTTTCAAGAGTCATGTTGTTCCTCCAAAATTTTACTTACATCATACTCATAATTCCAACCATAACAAATGCCAAGAATAACATAGTAATCACCAAAATAATACCAGGGAGTACTATACCCGTCGGTTTTGTTCTCCTATGTTCCTCCATACAACGTGTATCAGTCTGCTTTTGCGATTCCACATTTCGTTTTTCTTCAACTGCATTCCGTGATTTTATGGCTTTATAGTACAGTGCGAGTGGATCTGTCTGCTCCATAATCCGCGTATAAAAACCATCCAACCATGCCGTATCCTCAGGTACGCACATCGCTGCTTCTGTGCAAGTCGGCTCATGTACGATTTGATTTCGAATCCAGCGGTAATGTTTCAATTGCTTCAGATCCTCATTCCAGCTTTTTACGTAATACGGGCCGTCGAAAATTCTCTGCATCTCTTCTATGTATGCGGATACTTTTCTCTCATCCTTCATAATCTCCCCGCATATCTTTTCCAGGTGCTTATACGAATCAAGAAATCCCATGGGCTTTGCCTTCCAAATACTATGTTTCTGTTCTCAACGACAGGGCACTACTTTTATTATGCCGTAAAGGTATTCCAAAAACAATGCCCTGTTTTCTTCTAAATCAGCTTCTCCGGGTTCAGGCACTCAAGCTCCGGTATTACGAAGCGGCCGTTTTTCCGGATCAGGCGATCGTCGAACCAGATCTCGCCGCCTCCGAATTCTTCCCGCTGGATCAGGACCAGATCCCAGTGGATGGCGCTGGCGTTGCCGTTGGGGGCTTCGTCATAGCAATTGCCCGGGGTCAGGTGGATGGAACCCATAATCTTCTCGTCGAAGAGGATGTCCTTCATGGGCTTCAGGATATAGGGGTTCACGCCGATGGCGAATTCGCCCACATAGCGGGCGCCCTCGTCCGTATCCAGAATCTGGTTCAGCCGTTCTGTATTATTGGCCGTGGCCTTCACGATTTTGCCATTCTCAAATTCCAGGCAGACATTCTCAAAGGTCGTGCCCTGGCAGATGGACGGCGTATTGTAGGTGATGACGCCATTGATGGAATCGCGCACCGGCGCGGTGTAGGCTTCGCCGTCCGGAATATTCATCTGCCCGTCGCAGGCAATGGCCGGAATATCCTTAATCGAAAAGGTCAGATCGGTTCCCTTCGCCGTCAGACGCACCTTGTCCGTGCGGTTCATCAGGTCTACCAGCGGCTTCATGGCTTCACTCATCTTCGAATAATCCAGGTTGCAGACGTCAAAATAGAAGTCCTCGAAAGCTTCGGTACTGGTGCCGGAGAGCTGCGCCATGGACTCGTTTGGATAGCGTAAGACTACCCACCGGGTCTTCGGCACCCGGATATTGTGATGAACCGGCGTCGCATACAGGGTTTCATAAAGATGCATTTTCTCTGAAGGAACATCGGAATACTCCGACACATTGTCGCCGCCGCGCACGCCGATGTAGCAGTCCATCTTCGACATTTCTGCCGCGTCGATTTCAGCCATCAGCTTCAACTGTTCCTCTGTACAGCCCAGCAGCATTTCCCGCTGTACCTTCGGGTCTGTGTAATGGGGAAAGGGCTGTCCGCCAACAGCATACACTTCCTTGATAATCTGCCGCGCCAGATCTTCGGTGGACGGGCCGGTGTAGTGAACGTATACTTTGTCTCCCGGTTTTACCTTACAGGAATAATTTACCAGATTTTTCGCCAATGTTCGGATTCTCTTATCCATAATCATTTTCCTCCTGATATCTTACAATCTAAACGCATTCTGTTTGCAAAACGGGAGCCCGCTTTCTGCGCGCTCCCGTCTGTCTCGCTTTTACCGTCTACTCTACGCAGCGCTCCTGTATCACTTTCTTACGCCCTTGGCAACGAATGCTTTGGGCTGTACAGACTGTTACTTTTCGTTTTCTGTCTCCGGCAGACACACCAGGAACAGATTGCCCAGTTGTGCAAACTGTTCTGTGCTGTCATTCATGCCGCGCTTGCTACTCTCGCCGGTCAGCGGGTCCGTGACGATGATGTTTTGTGGGTCGTAGCCGGTAATCAGTTCTGCGGAACTTCCGCCCTCCAGCGCCAGCACCGGATAGCCCTGGCTCACATAGTAGAGCACCATGCTCACGGAGCAGCCGGACAGATCGAGCACCCGGTCTCCGGTCTGTTCCGCCAGAATCTCATAGGGCGTGTAGCCCTGGGCCAGATATGCGCCCACGTCGCCGTAGGTCTTCTGGGTTCCCAGCAGAATCTCCAGCGCCGCCTGCAGTGCGGATTCACCGTCCTTCTGCTGCGGATTGCTCATGGTTCCCAGATCGGTCCGGGTCTTCCGACCGCCCCGGGTCCACAGGATATTCTGCTGCCGATCCACGACGATGCCCATATTTTCATTGGCGGTCTGCACGGCCTCATCGGCTCCTGTAAATGCGCCTCCGAAGATGCCGTCGAAATTGTATACATAGTAACGCTGGTCGGTTGTCTCATTTCCCAGGGTGAGAGTTCTGCTGCCCTCATAGACCACCTGCTTCGGCATCAGGGTGCGGAGCTTGCCGCTGCCTCTGGTACCTGACAGTGCAAAATAGTATTCCTGCTTCTTGGGCTCGCTGGACTTCGTCTCTAAGGATATCTTTTCCACGATCTCTGTGGTTTTATTCGTAATGGGCTCCGGATCCGCCTCCACGTAGCTGCCGTCCGTGCTCCGCTGCACACAGTTCAGGGAAATGCGGTTGCTCTCAATGGAAATGTCGGTCACATATTTTCCTTGGGATTCGTAGTCGAATTCCCGGACCAGCTCGCCCTGCTCATTTTCAATGACGATGCGGCCCATAGGGAACAGCTCATTGCCGGTCAGCCCTTTCTGCACATCGCTCTGACGGGCTTCACCATAAATAAAATCCGTCCCCATGAAGCCCAGCGCCCGGATGTAATAGCCCTCGTCCGCCTGCACCTCCCGGCTCTTGCTGGTGTCCAGATTCAGCACAGCCACGTTTCTGGAGGCATACAGGGAATTTTCCTTGTGCCAGGCCGCCAGATGGCCATCCTCGGAGACCATGCCACTGCCCGAGGCGATGCCATCCGCCACGGCCTCATACTCCATGGTGCTTAGATCCACGCGAAGCACGGTTCCATCCAGGAAAATATAGAACTGTCCGTCATTATTCACGTAGGCCATTTCCCCGAGCTTGGACTGAAGCACCGCGAAGGACTCCCGGCTCTCGATAAAAACCCGCTCCTCCACGGAATTGGTCAGCGCGTCGTAGGTATACAGGGCCACGCCGGTCTCGCCCTCGTGGGTGCCCCGGTTCATATAGCCGTACACCAGGAAATCCATGCTGCCGGATTCATCCACTTTCAGGATACGGATGGCGTGCTCGTCATAAGAGCCCCGGAGGTCGCTGCCCTCCCGGAAGCCGAAAACCAGGGACAGCTTGTTCTGGGCCACATCGTAGCACCAAAGTTCCCCGTTCTGGACGAAGCCGACGATATTTTCCTCGTCATTTTTTCGATATTCCACCGCCGTATCCAGGATGCCCAACTCCACGCCCTTCTTCGTGAAAATGTCCAGGGTGGGGTCGAAGACACGATCCGCCTTCCGGTCGTAATTCAGCAGATACATGCGCTGTGAGGTGTAACGCACCCGATAGGATTCTGTCACCTCGTAGGCTTCGGTCTCCTCCGCGTCGTTGATATAAGTCACCGGATATTCCAGACGCACGGACGCCACGGAATTGTCTATCTCGGTCACATAGGTGCGGACGTCTGCTGTGTCCGGCTCCTGCACGTCCATGTCGCCCCAGATGAGCTGCTTATATTTAGAATGAATCGATACATGAGCCAGGGATTTATTGCTGATGCTGTCGTCGGATTCCAGGTACTGGGCGATACTGACAGTATTATTTTTGTCGAAAAGGGCACTGTGAATCTCGTCCACAAAAGCCAGACATTCGTCCAGATGGTTGTCATTCAGTTTCTTCACATGTGTGTAATAATAGGCCTCCTGTTCCTTATCCAGACCCAGGCGGATAACCAGAAGATATTCCCCACCGTCGTCCAGCAGATCCTTCAGCTTCAGATCCACGGTCAGCATCCGACCCTCGCGGCTGTAATCCGTCAGCTCGCCGTCCTCGATCAGGCGGGTGGTGTCTACGCTTCGCAGTTCATAATAAACCTTCTGCACCTTGGCATCCGGGTACTCCACCCGGAAGGATACCGTGCGATCCTGGGGAAGCAGATAGACAGCGTCCCGTATGGAGGCCGCGTCCATGCTTTTGGTGTAGCCATGCAACAGGTTCAGGTCACGGTCATTTTGTTCCATATAAATCAGCGGCAGGGTGGCTCCGGCCATCTCCGCCGTGGAATCTGTATTGCCCGCCATCAGGAAATAGCTCATGCCGGCCACGCCCAGAAGGAAGGCCGCCGCAATGGTTGCGATTCTTATGACTAACTTTTTCACCGGCTCTCTCCTTTCGCGTTTTCAGCATTTTTTCGTCTGGAGCGGTAGCTTTCCGCCGGGGATGTCCCTGCGTTCAGAAGCTTCTCCAGGGTCAGATCCGCGTGCAGAGCCTCCGTGCAGTTCTCAAAAGCCGCCGTGGAGGCTGCTTCCGCCTTCTTTCCGTTCTTCCGCTTTACCGCGCGGATCAGGATGTTCTTCGGCGTGTGCTCCATGTCGATAAATTCCAGGATCTGGGTATCGTAGCCCTGCTGCTCCAGAAGCTCGGCCCGGAGACCATCGGTGATCAGGGCGGACATCCGCTCTTTCAGGAGGCCATATTTCAGCACCGGAGCCAGAGTCTCATTTTCTATCTGCTTATTCAACTCATGCTGACAGCAGGGGACGGAAAGGATGACGCTGGCGCCCCATTTGACTGCTTTATACAGGGCATAATCGGTAGCCGTATCGCAGGCATGCAGGGTCACGACCATGTCCACCCGGGTGCAGCCCTCGTATCCGGCGATGTCTCCCCGGAGGAAAGTTAGCTTATCATAACCATATTTGCTGCTGAGATCACTGCATTTACGGATGACGTCTTCCTTCAGATCCAGGCCGATGATCCGCACATCCAGCCCCTGACATTCCCGCAGATAATAGTAAATGGCGAAAGTCAGGTAGGATTTACCACAGCCAAAATCAAGAATCGTCAGCTCCCGGTCTTTCGGCAGTGCCGGGAGGATGTCCTCGACAAATTCCAGGAAGCGGTTGATCTGGCGGAATTTATCGTAGCGGGCGTGGACAATCTTACCCTCGGGGGTCATGACGCCCAGATCCACCAGGAAAGGCACCGGGTGACCCTCCTCCAGCAGGTATCGTTTCTTTTTCGTGTTCTTCTTTCAGCTCATTTGAAGTGGTTTTCAATTCATCCACCTTCACAACTTTCTTGCCTTCAGCACCAACTACCTGAACGTTTCCGTTACCAGCAATCACTGTTACTTCTGATGTTGTAATAGTTTCGTTATCTGTAGCCAACTGATCGTTTTCTTTATTCTCAACATTGAAAACCAAAGCACCATCACCACCAGTCTTAGCATTAGCGAATGTAGATTTATCATCTGTCAAAACTACACAACCATTCTGAATCTTCAGCCATGCAGCTTTTTCTGTAGGAGCGATAGATTCATTAACGGTAGTTGCAGAATTCGGCCAAATATTCGATTCGAACAAGAATGAGTTTTCAGGACCTTCTTCTGTTACATTGTTAGCCTTTTCAGGATGTACATAACGGAATGACCATACGTAGTTCTTATGAACATCTTCAGTCAACAGATTCTTGATAGCAGGCAGACCCTTAGCCACAACAGAATCATTATAAGCTTGCAGAGTTGCAAAGTTTACTTTGTCGTTAGCCACGCTTCTATATTGAGCCGGCAAGATCCACAATGTATCAGCAACACGGATACCTTCAACGAAACCAACGCGAGTATAACCACCAGCTACGTCTGCATACGGTTTGTCTTGACCATAAACTGCAACAGAATCCTGGAAGCTTACCATATATTTAGCTCTTTCGAATCCAGGGATAGCCGGATGAGCATGCTTACAAGCCATAGGATCGTCTGTAATCTGTCCGTCAGGTGTAATATGCGGACCATCTTCAGTACAAGGAGTTCCTTCGATACCTGCAAAATCATTATGAGCAACAGAAATCAGGTACTGAGGTTTGATATAGCCACGTCCACGAACTACCCAAGTTGTATCAATCTGGAATGCCAAGCCTGTTGCTTTGTCTGCAGTCCACATACCAACATAGTTAACGAATTCGTCTGTCAAGCCACCTTCCTTATTATTTTCGTCCATCAGATATTCATGACGTACGTTTTCATAGAATCTCAAAGTATCACGGCCATCAGCTTCACCAAGATTTGCATTATTGAAACGACGATACAACGGAGTCTTATCAGGATTGATTGCAAATGCAGAAGTTCTGGTTTCTTCCAGTGGTTGTACCTTAACTGTTGCATCCAGAATATCATCCGTTACACCAGCTTTAACATCTGAAATTGCATTACTATTAGCCTTCACAATTGCATAATAGCATTCACCTTCATAATGGTTATTTTCTTTCAAGAAGAAATAATCGATAGGATCAGCGTAAGCTGACATTGCATACTTGTTTTCCTTAGCTTCGTCCATATAAGCATCTTTCAATGAGATTGCATATTCTGTTCTACGCAACTGTTTGATGCCAACACGTTTTGCAACATCCGCTGTTACTGTATAACCATAATCAGCAATTTCGTCTTCAATCAGACGGAATGCATCTTTACCGTTCAATACATTCAGCAAAGAATCTTTACCAGCACCCTTAGCTAAATACTTGCTGTTTTCGCCTGTTGCATACGGATGCAGATATTTGAATGTATATTCATCCAATAAGAACTTAGCGTCCGGGATATTCTTATAACCTAACAGTGAATCCTGATAAGCTTCAGCGATCAAAGCTGCATTACCCTTAACACCTTCGGCATCTTTTACTTGTACAAAGATCAAAGAGTCCGTTGCCTCGATATTAATACCAGTAGCAGCAGTAGTATACATATATTTAGCACCTTCATTCAACATCAGTTGAGCTGTAGCAGACAATTCGGTTGCGAACTCACGGTTTGTGATAGTAACAGGAGAATAAGCCTTTACCTTATCAGCCGTGTTCTTTTTCAACACAACCCACTGATAAGCCGGCATATGAGCTGTCAACTGTTCGTCAGCCTTTACTGTTACCCAAGTAGCTTCGCCACCATTTACATGGATCGGAGAAGCCAAATATTGCCCCTTCTGATTCATGATGAAATACAAACCGTCCTCAACAGAAGTACGACCGTTGTAAACGGCTTCACAACCTTTATAACCCAAAGAAATATCAGTTTCCTTCTTATCATAGATAGTTACAATACGTACTTTATCTTTGATCAAATCCTGAACAGTTACAAAGTTGTTCTCACCTTTCACTCCAGCAGCTGTAGGAAGCACAGTTGCAGCAGCATCAGCAACCCAATCAGAACCATTAGTAGCAGTTTTCGGATCATAATCCATTGCAGATTTAACCTGGATTACCAAGCTATCTTTTGAAGGATAGTAAGAGAATGCGAACTTATACTGATCTGAAAGATCTCCTACTCTGGAAATAGAGTCTGCAGCAGAAGTCGGCTTTGTAGCAGCAGTACTTGCCTGACGTTTAGCATAGCTCAGATCAGACCACTTGAATGCACGGAATCTCTCACCGCTTTCGTTAACGATAGCAGTATCAACACGCAGATAAGAACTATCTGCCGTCAACACAAATACATAATCATTATCACCAGAAATAGCTTCAGCCAAGAATTTGCCAGCATTCTTTCCATTGAACGGGTTGGCGACAGCAACCTTTTCGCCCTGTTCATCCGGTGTAAATGTCAAAGCAACCCCCTTATCCGCAGCTTGCAACCCCAAAATTGTATTGATTTCAGGAGCCTGCAAACGAATCATATCGGCTTCTTGAAGAATAAACCTCGTTAATTCAGTACCAGTAGCTGCATCTTTATAAGCATCAGATGCACCTAACTTCTTCACTTGAATATTTGTTCCGTCAGCAACCAAACCGATTACAGAGTCAGCTTTAAAATAAGAATACAATGTCTTACCTGCTTGTTCTGCTGCCGGAATAGATGTATACTGGTTCAAGTATGCCCAACCAGAGATTTCACCACCGACACGAGTAGAATCATTTGCCGTTTCTACGTCCGTATAAGAAGGCGTTTTTTCAGCCAAACCTTCCAACAGAGTACCAGCATACTGGATATCCAGACGCTGACCGGTAGCTTTGTTTGTAAAATCAAAGATAGGAGCTTTACCGTAACCTTCTTCAGTTACTTCAACACACCACAATGTACTTGCTAAATTTGCAGATTCAGTAGTTGCTTCCAATTTCAAAGCACCTTCCGGAGTCATCGCTAACACTCCATCAGCAGCTTTCAATTGATACAAGCCATTACCCGTTTTCTGCAAAGATGTTACAGGATTCCCTGCATTAGCAGACATCGCACCTAACAATGCAACCCCTGCCAAAAGAGTAGAAAACTTTTTGTTCATAATCAAATAATTTAATATTAATACTAAAGTGTAAATAAATCAATCAAATAACACGTACGTCTTCTAAATCTTATAATCAAATACCATTGCGTACGATTTTCTCTTGGCAAAAATACGCATAACTTTTAAACCGACAATCCTTTTCCTTAATATTTTTTCCTTTTCTATATTCTTTCTTATCAACAAGATAAGCTATCCTGTACGAAAATGCTTATTTACGAGACAAACTCTGATATTTATAGAGAAACTACCCCAAAGCCCTACATATCTAAAATTAATGTACATGCGTACATTAAATATATAAACAAAATCGATCTCTACATGATATAACGGAAACAACTGTCATTCCTGTATATTATGTCACCAATCCTCACACAAGAAACATGATGCTATGACGGTTGTTTCTAATTTACCATTGAAGTTCACATATTGGCAGATATGAATCATTTCAGCTTCACCCACCCTTGAAACCTTTTGATTATCATATCACACAAGGGTGAAGACAGACATCCGGACTGCCTTCACCTCAAAAATTTGCCTTCACCCTGTCTCGTCCTGATTTGGGTTGACCATGCCTCCCCGGTTTCACATCCACACATTTAAGTAAAAAACAAGGAGGCTACAATATCAATTAATCAACAAATACACAGGCATTAACAGCTATTACTACCACTCCTTACCTTTTCGCCCTTAGTCGAAAAGGTTTTTGACCAGTGTCGAAAGGGCTTTTGACCAAGGGCGAAAAGGTTTTCGACTAAAGGCAAAAGGTTTATGAGCAGGCTGTTTGACAACAGTAGCATGGCGATTGTCATTTAAATAGAACCTTCCGGAGCCCGACTTTATCCCTGATGGAGGCAGACGTAAGCGGTGAAGGCACTTTTAGTACCTGCATTCACCCGCTAAAGCACAAACAGTCATACTATTGTATGTTGAAGTAAAGGCAGTTTGATTCAGTTCTCAGAACCAAGCCTTCTGCGTACAAATAATGAGAGATTGAGAAATGAACACCCCTTACAAAGACAAAACTATTTCTTCGCTTAAGCCGGTACACTTTACTATGGTAGCAACGTCTACACCCGTATCTTTCATCCTCGAAGCGACTTGACGCATGCCTTCGGCAAGGCCTTCCGCTTTTCCCTCTATTCTCCCTTCTAATTTGGCCGTGTCGATCACATCGTTCTGGATCATGATGGCGTCGAGATGGCGGTCGTAGATAAGGCGTTCCTGAGGGGACATGGAGTAGTATTTCAACTTCTCGCGGGCTTCCTTCAGACCCGGTGCAGTCGTATCGGGACGGATCGTGCCGTCTTTCAGGTATTCGATCCATTCGTCCAAAGGGGTGAGTGCCACTTTGTCGAACTCGTTTACACGGACCAGGATATATTCGGGGAAGATTTCAGCGGGAAGATGCGAGACGATCACATCACGTTCACGCGTGTTGACACGCAGATGGTCACCCGTATGTACACCGACGAAATGATTTTGGCCGTGATAGATATAGTCTGTCCCGATACCAATATCGAAATAAAGGATGCTGATGGAGTAGACTTTCTTGATTTTCCCATACCCTTCGCCAATCGAGATATGTTCGGTGATAGCTTTGGCTACGCCGTAGAGGATGCGTTCCAAATAATGCAGTTCGCGTGTGTTCTGGATTTCGACGAGGATGATTTCGCCTTTACTGTTCAAGGCTTTGATGTCGACGCGGTTGAACTTGTCGTCGGCGCTTTCCTGGTTGCCTTCGCTTTCGAGGATTTCGACGATCTTAATTTCTTCGTTCAGCATGACGGTCAGGAAACCGTCGAGCACATCGAAATTGGCCTTCTGGCGCAACAGACGCTTAATGGCCCAATCGAAGCGAATATACCTGTCCTGCAACTTTTTTCTTTCCATCTCTTCCATGATTTTCAGATCCGACCCTTCCTTTTTCATAGTTACTGTTTTATTAGTTCATCCACAAATATACATATTATTTATGAACGGGCAACGAACCGCAATCTTTTTGTAATATCTTATCTTTCAATGATTATCGGGTAAGCCATTTCTTCCCCAGATAGTGGACAGGATACCAGGCGGCAAGGAAGCCGATGGAAAGGACGGTTATAAAGACAATAAGGATATCACTGGCTTCGACACGGACCGGATAGGCATCAATAATAAAGGAGCCGGCTGCCTGCCCCAATTTGATAATACCCAACTCCTGTTGCAACAAACAAAGGGCCAATCCGATAACGATACCGATCAAAGCGCCGAGCCCGGAAATCATCCAACCCTCGAAAAGGAAAATACGACGAATCAGACGGTCGTCCGCACCCATATTCCGCAACGTACGGACATCCTCTTTCTTTTCTATCATCAGCATGGAAAGCGAACCGATCACATTAAACAGAGCCAGGATCAGAATGAAACACAGGATCAGAAAGATCATCCACTTCTCCCCCTGCATCATCCGGAAAGAGGCTTCCTGCTGTTCATAGCGGTCCTTGACCGAGAAATCATCGCCTAAGAGTGATTTTATACGGCTTTTGACCGAATTGATGTCTGCACCGGGAACCAATGACAACTCTATCGCCGAGACTTCCTTTTCATAATCGAACAAAGAGCGGACCATCGGCAAAGGCAGCAGGACGAAATTCTCGTCATACATCTGCTGGTTAGTGGCATATACGCCGCCGACAAAAGCATATTCCAAATTCAAGGAGGCGACAGGGTTGGCGAGATTGACTTTTTCATTCCTCTTGGGAGCGTAAATTTCCAAAGGATCGGCATAATTAGGGCGCACCCCCAAAGAAAAAGCCGTTCCGACACCCAAGTTGGCGTAATTGGCCACTTCGTCGGACAGGACAAAGGAACCTTCCCGGCTATCGACTAAAATACTGTCTATCCGCGTCAGACGGCCGAAAGTACCATCTACACCTTTGACCGTCGCGGTAATCTGGCGATCCCGATAGCGGACCTGCGCATTGTCCTGGAGCACTTCGCAAAACAAAGCGACCTCAGGCAACTCCTTCACTTCCCGGACAGCCGGAAGAGTCGGATCGAACACCTTTCCATGTACAGGCTGAATCTTCAGCTCCGGATCGAAATTGCCGAGCATGGAAGAAACCAGCCCGACAAACCCGTTCAATACAGACAGCGCACACACCAGGGCCATTGTAGCGACAACCACTCCACAAACAGATACCATCGAAATGATATTGATGGCATTGTGGGATTTCTTCGAGAAAAGGTAACGCCGGGCTATATAAAACGGGAAGTTCAACGCGGTATTCTTTTACTTTTTCAACAGATTATCAATATTTTCGATATAATCCAGGGAATCGTCGATAAAGAATGTCAGTTCAGGAATCTTGCGGACCTGTTTCCGGATGCGCTGTCCGAGATCAAAGCGGATGGCTTTCGTATTCGCCCGGATATTCTCAAGCATTTCCTTCGACTTGTCGGACGGGAAGATACTCAGGTAAGCACGTGCCACACTCAAATCGGGGCTTACACGTACCACACTGACAGAGATCAGGATACCATGCATAGCCTGTGTCTGTTTCTGAAAGATATCACTCAACTCCTTTTGCAGGAGACGCTCTATTTTACTTAATCTTGTACTTTCCATAATTTCTTGCTTTTTTATTTTTTCCAGATCATCGTGAGGCCGTCACGCAAAGGTAAGATAACTTTTTCAATACGCGGGTCTTCTTTGATTTTATCATTAAAACTAAGAATACCGAGTGTTTGTTTATCCTTAGGATGCTCCTCCACCACATGACCGTCCCACAACGTGTTGTCGGCAAGAATCAAGCCGCCGGCACGCACCATCGGGAAAACAAGGTCGAAGTATTCCGAATACAACCGCTTGTCGGCATCGATAAAAACAAGGTCGAAGGTTTCACCGAGCGCCGGGATAATATCGAGGGCATCGCCGAAATGCACCCGTATCTTATCCTGATGGGGCGACTGTTTCAGGTATTTCATGATGAAGTCTTCCATTTCGTCGTTGATCTCAAGCGTATGGATCAAAGCCCCTTCTTCCAGCCCTTCCGCCATACAAAGAGTAGCATATCCTGTATAAGTACCGATCTCAAGCACACGGCGGGGACGAAGCATCCGGCAAAACATCTTCAATATCCGCCCTTGCAGATGCCCCGACAGCATTCGCGGACGAAGCAGGTTCACATTCGCATCCCGGTTCAGGGCCGAGAGCAGTGCACCTTCTTCGTCACTATGAGAAAGGATATATTCGTCTATTGTCATCTTCATGATTTATGATTTATGATTTATGATTTATGATTTGCTTGCTGGGATATTAATCATAAATCATAAACCATAAATCTTTGTTTATTCCTTAAACGTCGGCAACTGATAATTACTTCCGGCGTCCAATACCTTCCCTACATTATTAATTTCAAGGAAGCTCGTACCGCCACCTTCACCGAAACTGCCGCTCAGGTAAGCCACCATGTCGTTACGGGTGATGCGTCCGCTTTTGATCAGCTCGTTCAGCGCATCATAGAAATAGCCGCGGCGACTGTCGTTATAAGGCTGGGGAACAGCCCAGACACCGTAAGAAAGGGACAGCATACGCATGACACGGGGATTGTAGCAGATCGAGAACACGGTGGAAGTACCGCGGAATGCAGCCAGGTAACGAGCCGTACGGCCGGTATAGCTATCTGTAATAATAGCTTTTACATGCAGTTTGGAAGATGATTTCACAGCCTGCTTTGCAAGGAAAGACGTAACATCCAAGTCATTACCCTCGATAGGGACACGGATATCATTGGCTGCAAGTTTCGTCTTTTCTGCCTCACGGGCTACCTTCGTCATCGTCTGGACAGCTTCGACAGGGTATTTTCCGTAGGCTGTTTCACCGCTCAACATCAAGGCATCCGTGCGGTAATAGATCGCATTGGCGATATCCGTCACTTCGGCACGCGTAGGACGCGGGTTGCTGATCATGGAGTGAAGCATTTGGGTAGCCACGATAACCGGTTTCTTTACTTCCACGCATTTACGGATCAACACACGCTGGATACCCGGAATCTTTTCGGCTGGTACTTCGATACCCAGGTCACCACGGGCAATCATGATACCGTAGGCAACTTCGAGGATCTCGTCGATGTTGTCGACACCCTCTTGGTTTTCGATCTTCGCAATGATCTTGATCGGGCTGTTATGTTCGTCCAGAATGCGCTGGATATCCATTACATCCTGCTTGTTTCGGACAAATGAGTGAGCAATAAAATCCAGATCGTTTTCAATTGCCCACAGGATATTTTTACGGTCTTTCTCTGTCAAGGAAGGCAGATTGATACGTACACCCGGCACGTTCACGCTCTTACGGCTTCCCAAGGTCGCGTCGTTCTCCACTTCGCAAACCAGAAAATCGTCTTTCTTATCGATTACTTTCAGTTCCAAATCCCCGTCATCGATCAGGATATCGCTGCCGACGGTCAGGTCATTGACAAAATTCCGGTATGAGACACAAATACAATCATGCGAAGTCTCCCCTTCCGGGTTTCCCACGATCTTAACCATTTCCCCGGTCTTGAACTCGATGGGAGCCTGCGCAGCAGTCGTACGCACTTCGGGCCCTTTAGTATCCATCAAAATTCCGATACGGTTGGAAACCGTACGGACATTATTAACGACTCTGGTCAAACCTTCTTCCGCCATGTGAGCCGTATTGAGGCGCACGACATTCATTCCAGCCTTGTATAACGCGTCGATAAACTCGACCTCACAACGCTGGTCGGAAACTGTAGCAACAATCTTCGTATGCTTTAACATATAACCCTTTTTTAAAATTGACAATTGACAATTGACAATTGACAATTTTAAAAACAGCCAATCCTCAACTCCAAGAGCCAAACCTTTATTAAACTTCTTTTTACCTAAACAAATTTCTATCTCTTCCTAATTGTCAATTATCCATTGCCAATTGAAGCACCGCTTCCACCGCCAAACGGTACGAATCCAGCCCGAACCCTAAGATCACCCCCTTGCAAGCGGCTGAAATCATGGACACATGACGGAAAGATTCACGGGCGTGTACGTTTGAAATATGTACCTCCACAACCGGAGTCGTTACAGCTTTTATTGCATCGTGGAGGGCAATGGATGTATGCGTATAAGCGCCTGCATTCATAATGATACCGTCGTAATCGAAGCCGACTTCATGGATCTTGTTTATCATCTCACCTTCCACGTTACTCTGAAAATAAGCAATCTCACATTGTGGATACTTGGCACGCAACTCACTCAGATAGCCTTCAAACGAAGCATTTCCGTACACTGTCGGTTCACGCTTGCCTAACAGATTAAGATTGGGGCCGTTGATAATCTGAATTTTCTTCATTTTGCCGTAATTTATTACCTTTGCCCTGTCTTTTACGGACAGGAAATATCCGGCAAAGATAGTAAAGATTTATGATTTATAATTTATGAATTATGAATTGGTGCTAAGTCATTAGGGTAAAATCCATTACATAAGCAGATTTTACCGGACGAACCTTCAGCTCCTCATACTTCCCCGTAAATCATAAATCATAATTCATAAATCACAATTCGTTTCATGCACCGAGAGAATGACAAAATAGAACGATACAAAACATACCTCCGTCTGGAAAAAGCGCTTTCGGCCAACTCTATAGACGCTTACCTGACGGATCTCGACAAACTGACAAACTTCGTCGAAAGCGAAGGCAAGAAGTATGCGGATGTCACATATGACGACCTGCAACAGTTTGTTGCCCGCCTACATGATATCGGCATCCACCCACGTTCACAGGCAAGGATCATTTCAGGGATCAAATCTTTCTACCGGTTCCTGTTCCTGGACGATTATATAACAACTGATCCGACCGAATTGTTAGAATCGCCCAAGATCGGACTGAAACTTCCTGAAGTCCTAACTGTCAACGAGATTAACAGCATCCTGGACACGATCGACCTGACATTGCCGGAGGGGCAACGGAACCGGGCGATGCTCGAAGTCTTGTATAGCTGCGGACTGCGCGTGTCAGAGTTGGTTTCACTACGCTTCACGGATGTTTATTTCGACGAAGGATTCATCAAGGTGGAAGGGAAAGGGAGCAAGCAACGCCTGGTCCCCATCTCGGAAACAGCTATCAAGGAGATCAAGAACTACCTGTATGACCGCAACCATGTCGCGGTGAAAAAGGGATTCGAAGACATCCTGTTCCTGAGCCGGCGAGGAACGGCTCTGTCGCGGATCATGGTTTTTCATATCATCAAGCAGCAAACAGAAATGGCCGGTATCAAAAAGAACGTGAGCCCGCATACGTTCCGCCATTCCTTCGCCACCCACCTGTTGGAAGGGGGAGCCAACTTGCTTGCTATCCAGGAGATGCTGGGACATGAAAAGATTACCACCACCGAAATCTATACGCATATCGACCGCCAGTTCCTGCGGAAAGAGATACTGGAACATCATCCACGTAGCAAGCCGCGGGATTAGAACAGCCGTTCCATGCGTTCGATCAGCTCATCACCCAAAGCCTTTTTGACAACAATATGCTCTTTGACTGCCGTGACAAAGGGATTGCTCTCGAATGCACCGCGCACACCTTCGAAATCTTCCTGCTTCTCTTTATCCGAACCATCCACACCGAAACCGGTCATGAAAGTAAGGGAGAATTCTTTCTTCGCATCTTTATAAAGCAGGTTATCCAATCCGATCACCGAGTCCTGCCAGCGGCGGACAAGATCGACGATCTGTGCTGCCGATATTGATGATAGGTTCACACCGTAATACTCTTCCAGCATATCATACGCCCATGTCCATTCCATATCATAATAATTGGAATGCATGGCTGCAAAGAACTCTTCTATCGCCTCAAGCGAAGTTATCTCGCCTTCTTCAACTTTCTCGATCAACCTGTCCAATTCTTCACGAGGAAGGATCAACCCGGAAAGATCCAGCCATTCCCCACGACCAGCTGAAGAAGTCGGTTTCAACTGTGACCAGACTTCTTCCATAGAACGGAAATCCGTTCCTTCCAGGCGCTTGATCAAGGAGTTCCCCAAGAATTTATTGATTGCCATACCATAAAGATCGAGGGCCGTACGCAAAGAGGAACCTTTGATACGAGTATTTTGATAATAATAGACTTCGGATGTCTCACCCACCAACTCTTGCAGGTTCTTCAAGATTCCGACAGCTTTCATCATCTTGTAGATGGTATACGGACTTAGCAAGTTGTAGTTGATCATATCCAGCCGTTGCTGGTCGGTACGCTTATCACGCTTCGGCCATTTCTGCGCATCGCGGATCGTACCGACGCTACGCAGGTTTACACCGGGAACCAAGTAAGTCTCATCGTCTTTCTCTATCAGATAAGAAAAAGGCATGTCCGACGTATCGCTATGATGGTGATGGCGCCCCATTACCAGAGAGAAAGCCCCGACACGCGCAGGCCACAGGATATAGGAGTCACTGGTCGTCTTGGAACCTCTCTCCACAATACCCTGGTGGATGGGGCCCAGCTTATACATATGGTTACTTTGGTTCGAGCCGCTTCCGGCGTTCAGAAACGAATACATGCCGGCAATCAGCAGGCTGCTCTTATGCATCGACACAGTAAAAGGTCCTGCAAAGATAGCACAAGCCTCTCCGTTCTCAAAAGCGCAGTTGCTGAACAGAAGTGAATCATGCGCAGAGAAGTTATGCGTCACATGGCACGCCTGCCCGATAAAACAACGGATAATCTTGGCGGCATCGGCAACCACAGCCCCCGAAGAAATGATAAAATCCTCCGCGATAACGCTGTCGCCAATATACACCGGAGCATTCACATTGCTATTGACCGTACCGTTATCGAGACGGGTACAGTTTTCGACCGTTGCATAATCGGCAATCACAGTATTGCGCACAGTCCCTGTATTGATTATTTTCACATGGTTGCCGATAAAACCATAGTTGCCAGTCTGCCGTTCGGCAAAATCGGCAATCATCGCCTGCAAACGCAGTATTAAAGCCGGCCGATGACGATATAAAGCTATCAGATAGGCCAATGATGCAGACAAGCCATTATAAATGGGTACTTCACGGCCTCCCGTTTCATTCAGTACGGACACTTCGACATTGTTCCCGAAAGAGGACCTTCCTTCTACATACATCACGTTCACGTTCTGTATGAAACAATCATCGCCTATGAAATAATTGGAAATATAATTGTGCACGTTTTCAATCAGCGTATTATCGCCGATCTCACAATTATGCAAAGTTGCATTCCGGATACCGCTATGTTTCTTCACCCCTCCCGGAAGAGTAAATTCCTTTTCAAAAAGGCCCAATGCCACATTCCCTGAAAAATGAACATTACAAACGTGTTCGGCATGAAAAGGGCTGGCGACCTTTATGTTTTCCCAATTATCGGCCGTACAGCCGTTCTTCTCCAAATCTGCAATTTCTTCCGATAGCAGATGCCTTAAATATCCTTCACTCATTCTTCATCATATTGTTGGAAAAGAAAATCGTTATAAGGGAAACGAGTAATATGAATCTGTTTCACCCGCTCGTACAGCAAGGCTTTGAGTGCATCTATATTCGTCCGTTCCTTGGCTGAGATAAAGATACAATTATCCTGCATCTTATTCATCCAAGTGCGTTTCAATTCGTCCAAATCGATATTCTCACGTGTACGCGGAGTCAGGTCATCTTCATCCTTCGGGACAAAAGTGAAAGCATCGATCTTATTGAACACCATAATCATCGGTTTCTCCGTCTTGTCGATTTCCGATAAGGTACGGTTCACCACCTCGATCTGTTCTTCAAACGTCGGATGAGAAATATCGACGACATGCACCAACAAGTCCGCTTCACGCACCTCATCCAAAGTCGATTTAAAAGATTCGACCAGTTCGGTCGGCAACTTACGGATAAAGCCGACCGTGTCGGACAGCAGGAAAGGCAGATTGTCGACAATCACCTTTCGGACAGTCGTATCGAGTGTCGCGAACAGTTTGTTCTCGGCAAACACTTCGCTCTTACTAAGCAGGTTCATCAATGTGGACTTTCCGACATTGGTATAACCGACCAGTGCCACGCGGACCATCTTTCCGCGGTTCTTCCGCTGCACGCTTTTTTGCTTATCGATCTCGACCAGGTCCCGTTTCAGCTTGGATATCTTATCCAGGATGATACGCTTATCCGTTTCCAACTGAGTTTCACCCGGTCCACGCATGCCGACACCGCCACGCTGACGCTCCAAGTGTGTCCACAAACGAGTCAGGCGGGGCAACATATATTTATATTGCGCCAATTCCACCTGTGTCTTCGCATGAGCAGTCTGTGCACGACGGGCGAAGATATCCAGGATCAGATTCGTACGGTCCAGAATCTTTACCTGCAACTCTTTCTCGATATTACGCAATTGCTTGGCGGAAAGTTCGTCATCGAATATCACCAACCCGATCTCGTTTTCCACCACATATTCCTTTATCTCCTGCAACTTGCCGGAACCGACAAAGGTCACGGAGTTCGGATAATCCAGTTTCTGATAAAAACGTTTCACAGCTTCGACACCTGCCGTATCGGCCAAAAAGGCCAATTCATCCAGGTATTCCTTCACTTTCTGCTCATTCTGTTCAGGAGTAATCAGTCCTACGAGAACAGCCTTTTCTGTCTGTGCTTCAGATATAATAAATTCTTTCATACGGCAAAGATAGTAAATTCAATTATTTATGTATATTTGTACCCATAATATCAAACCAAAATAGTATTAACTATGAAAAAGGAAGTCATACACTTTGTTCAGTATGTACTTGTAAAGATTTTATTCTTCGGTGCAGCTTATCCGCTCCAGGCACAAGTTTCCAATCCATCCTCATGGGAAAGTTTTGTCGGTAGCGATGAAAATAGGCTTATTTCGGATACGCTCAGATTGCAGACATTCGGGGATTCAGAATGGGATAATTGGGGATATACGTTAACTGTAAATTCTTCTCTTATCCAAGAGAAACATACGATAAAGATACCTGTCGGTTCCGGAATCATTTTTTCCCCCTTCTCGCTTAATAATTATACAAATGTAAAAATCGTATCACATATTGCCGGACTCAAACTAGAACCCGGTGAGTTGTTATTATTTAACGTTCACCGTAATAATTCCGATGAAGTCATAACAGGAAACACTCCTAAACAAGGTAAAGATTACATGGGTTACAGATATCTTACAATCGGAAGCAATCCAAGCTCTTTTGCTATAACGACAAACAAAAAAGTCAATACACAGAATGGATATTATATGACCGATAGCGTTTTTGCTTATGGCGACATCCCTTCATATTCTCTATTCTCTGGTATCGGAAACTGGAACGACACAACCCTTTGGTCGCATCTTCCTCCACTCCGCCACAGGAATGCGCTCATAAAAGGGAATGTAAATATAACAACAGATACGTATTGCAAAGATATCGCCATTCATTCCGGATCACTGGAGATCAATCCTGGCAGCCTGTTTATCCTACAGAATTTGGACCTATACGAAAACAAAGCCTCTCTCCATTCAGGAGGGATGATACTTCTTTCCGGCCGTATCACCTTCCATAAAACTTTTGAAGAACCCGGCAAATGGTATTTTATCTCATTTCCTTTCGACGTTTATCCGCCTGGCATCGACCTCCACTTCGAACAAAAGGATGCTACGCCTAACGACGGAGGCAACTATTTTTATGTCCAATCCTACAACGGAGACAAGCGGGCATCGTCCAACCAATCTGCCGGGAATTGGGAAGTCGTGCCCATCCGTCCCGATAATGTCCCCCTGTTCGAAAAAAACAAAGGTTACCTGATCGCATTAGACGAGAAAACGACAAACCGAACTTTATCTTTTTCATCTCGACCCGGCGACATCCCCGAAAATTTTGCCAATATAGGAGTAATTGCAATTCCTTTAAATTCCGACAGTTCTTCAGGCAATCAAGAAAACCATGGCTGGTATTTGTGCGGCAATCCATTCCCCGCACTACTTCCATTAACCCAAATCGAAAAAAACAGGGCTTTGGATGGAAATATCTATGTATATGACGGAAACGGTTATAAAACCTATTCCCTTAATAGCAACTATGCCCTCCCTCCTTTCGCCGCCTTCTTTGTAAAAGCATCCTCACCGACCGAGTTGAAAATATCGTCCAACAGCACACCCACAAAAGCAATAAACATAATCCCGACAAACTTCCCTATGAGTAAAAGTATAACCGAACCCCATCCCGACAAACAAAGCACAGAGATAGAGCTCCCCAATACAGAGAATTTCCGTTTTTTCATAAAAGACGGCCAACTGCACCTGCAAAATATCCCGGAAGCAGGATATATCAAAGTTTTTAACATGATGGGACACTGCATGTTTCAAAAAAGAATACGACAAGGTTCGCTGGTAGTTCCGTTCACTAATCTCTCTGGAATGTACATTTTACAAATACATTCCGCCAACTATCAAAAATACTATAAAGTGGTCCTTCCATAAATACAACAAAGGCGAAATGTAAAAGTGCTTTATTCTCGCACTTCACATTCCGCCTTTACCCTATAATTCAGTATAATATGAACTATTACAACTTATATTTTTTCTGCTGTACATTCCATCCGCCGACAGTTAATGAAAACTCGCCTTCTGTAACTTTATCCACAGATGTATCAATAAGTACCTGCTTCGTTTCACCTGGCAACAACGAGAAAAAATTATCCGTATAGAACGAAGGGCGAACAGGCTTGCCCGCTTTATCCAGAAATTGAAGTTGCGTAAAGAAAGCAATCCGGGAAGAAGTATTCTTCAACGAAACTTCAATATAATACCGCCCATCAACTTCTTTCGTTTTGTACTTCGTCTGAAGCCGGGCCGTTGGCATATCATTCAGAGATTCAAAACCGGAAGAGGTTGGTCCTGTTAAGATTTCCTTTCCTTCATAAGCGGCATTGGAACGCCAATAGAACGTAGACGCTACTTCTTTTCCCTTTTCATCCGACAAACCAAGCCGGATAAAATGCACAGGGGTTATATCTGATGGAAAATCGATTTTAAACAAATCATTCAGCACCTCATCTTCACCGATATCAATCCGTTGAGAGTAAGAAAAGACCTTCTTGCTATTCAAATCATATACATCAGCCTTGACCTTGTAATTTTTAAAAGACCGATAATAATCATTACATACCGAAACCATATTCTTCAAATAATCAAACTGCGCATGTAAAGGCTCCAATGCATTCTGAGTATGATATAGTGAAGCCGTCGGTTCCAACGACCAATCCCACATACGGGCACATACCTGGCGTACCGGACAATTATGATACCAGAATAATAACCCTGAACAATAGCGATCCCCATAGTCCAGCTTATTATAATTCCAAACCTCCCAAATTGTCTTTGAATTCATTGCTCCTACCAACTGGCCTTTTTTAGCAAACTCTTCTATCGACTGCGAGGTTCCGTAATTATTGACAAGATCTTTATACATAGTGGACATTAAATGGAAGCCTCCCCCATCGTGATAATCCCAGACCTCTTTATTGATCGGCCATAAATCTTTCTCATCCATCACCTCCCGTAAAGTTTCAAGGGTCGGCAACGTTGGCGCTCCATACTCTGGGTTAAAACCATCCACACGGCTTCCACGTGGCGAGGCCGTATTCTCATAATGCTGCATCGGATTCACTTGCTTGTAGGGACTGCCATCATGCACACCATCACATTCCGATTGCATCTGATAACCGCGTGTACCATCCAATTTCATAATCAGATCTTTTGCACCCACCACTTCCGTACTTTCATTAGAAGAAACATAATAAGCCAGGGAAGGATGATTCCGTAAACGTTTTACCGTCGATTCCAGATTTGCCAAATAAAGAGCCTGGTCGTGTGGATGTTTCGTATCGCCTGTCAACCAAAATTCCTGCCAAACCAACAGTCCCATTTCGTCACACAATTGGAAAAAGTAGTCGGATTCTGCAATACCGCCTCCCCACATACGCACCAAATTAACGCCGGATTGTTTGGTATAGCGCAATTCTGCATAAGTACGTTCATCCGAATGCCGCAACATTCCTTCCGGTATCCAGTTCGTTCCCCGGATAAAGATCTTCTTGCCATTGACATAAAACTGACGGGATTTGTCTGGTGTATTCTGATCCGATGTAATTTCGCGAATACCAAAACGAGTCTTCAACGAATCCGAAACTTGCCCTTTAACAGAAACTGTCATCTTCAATTCATACAAATCCGGTTTACCTTTAAACAACGGCCACCACAACCGAAGATTATCAATTTTCAACTGCGGAAATTCTTCAGGCGTAAAGACTATTTCACGAGTTTCTCCACAAAAAAGGCTTATCTCTTTTGAAAAACGAATATTTTCACCTGTTATTTCACCAGCAACGACACATTTGACCGACCCCGTCGTCGGATTAATAACCTCGACAGAGACAGTCTCCTCGGCTTTATCATATCCAGGCTTGGCAAGTTCAGAACGAATAAACGGATTGCGGATCGCAGCTTTGTCAGTAGCATACAACGATATGCTTTTCCAAATGCCGGTATTCCGGTCACGTATACCGTCCAAGAAAGTAAAGTCCCAACCGACAGACATCAGCATCGTCGTGTTCAGCCCTATATTCCCGTCACCACCGTTATGAAATTCTCCTACAGCTCCCCACTGTTTTTGTTTGACGGTTCCAGACATATCGACCGGATAGACTTTTACTGCCAAAGCGTTCGTTTCGCCTACTCGGGCGAACTCTGTTATATCCACATAATCCTGAATAAACATGCCGGAAATATTACTCAGCAAATGACCGTTTACCCAGACTTCCGCCCGATAATTGATCCCGTCCAACTGTAACCAAATGACTTTCCCCTTATAATCAGCAGGAACGACGAAATCGGTACGAAACCAATAAGTATAAAAATCACGTCCGACAACAGACAAATCCGGAATGATATTGCTCGTCAGTTTATTATTCAATCCATAATAAGGTTCGGGATACACTTTGTTATATACGAGAGAATTTAGCACAGTACCCGGAACAATTGCCGGCATCCAGTCACCCGTCTTATATCCGGGCTTCGACACGGCTTCCGCACAGGCTGTAACATCTCCTGCTTTTTTCATTTTCCAAAGGAATGCACCTTGGTGTCCATCTTTTGAATCCAGATAAATCCTATCGGGATTACGATAATAATTCGCATCTTGTCCCCATACAAAGGAACAGCCTACAATACATAAAAATAGAATCAGAACGATTTGCTTCATATTTATTAGCAATAGTCAAATTAAAACTTTAAAACAGAATGTACACAATATTTCATCTACATATATACCCGCTATAGGACATAATATACCCGTCTGCCGATTCCTTGTTTAAACCAGAAAATAACAGACGAGTATCCATTTACATCAGATCAACTGACCTACTTCTTTCAATCGTTTCCTCAACTTTTGAATATCAACATTATGTATATCAGGAGATTTGGATTTACAAATCTGACCGGCAGCAACACCAACTGCTTCACCTGTTACAAGCGACGGTGGCATCACACGCAGACTACCATGAGCATAAGAATCCGTCGAGATACAACGTCCTGCAACCATTACATTTTTCAAACCCGCAGGAGTCAGACAACTAAAGGGGATTCCATGAGATTCTCCTTTCTTATAGCGAGGATACACGGTTGCATCCTGTTTATGGACATCAATATAATAACAGTTACGTCCGATACTGTCCTCAAACTCCTTACGAGCGAGCCAATCTTCCAATGTGAATGTATAATCGCATTTTATCCGGCGACTTTCCCTGATTCCCATCAAATTAGCCGTACTTGCCAAAAAAGAAGCACCAAATGACTTTGGTTCAAACTCGACCAATCCTTCATGTAACTGTCTTACCAATTTACGTCCTTTTATCATTGCTTCAGTCAAAGATACTGGATCTGTACTATCAACAGTCACATGACCGGCATTGAATCCTAAGATACCCGGTCCGATTAACTTGTCATTCATGTGCTTATCTTTCACCAATGGGTATTTAGGGTTACCATAAATAGAATGAATCGGACCATCCTTCCGATTAGTATGGACATTTCCTATTAAAGAAAACTCATAAGGGTCGACATTCGACAAGGTAAAGCACAAAGTACCTTCTTGAACGGAACCACTCTCATCTCCTATTACAAAATCAGCACCAGCCCAAGCCGCAAGATCACCATCGCCTGTACAATCAATATATACTTTAGCTTTGTAAGTTGACAATCCTGCTTTATTAGCAACAACTATTGCATCGACAACCCCCTTACGTTTCATTTCGACAGCAGCCATTGTTGTGAAAAAAAGAACAGATACGCCCTCAGAGGTTACCAAATCGTCATACACGACTTTCAGATATTCACCATTTATAGGCACCCAATTATCATAATGAATATGAGGAACACCTTTCTTTGACTCGGAAAAAACCCGTTCCGCAATTCCTTTATAAATAATCTTCTCACCATCCGTAAAAGGGCACCACGCATTCAGTAAGCCAGAAGTCCCCATTCCACCTAAGGCTCCAGTTCCTTCCATTAACAAAGTTTTGGCACCTTCGC
>OGEU01000797.1_pt1 | contig 29873 bp, 25 predicted proteins | sample 1570651 | NCBI WGS metagenome assembly OGEU01 (sample SAMEA2582129, study PRJEB24529) | metagenome | biome: Human gut stool | place: China | collected 2011 | reverse complement strand
ACGGGAATCGAACCCGCCTCCTCAGCTTGGGAAGCTGATATACTACCGATGTACTAATCCTGCACACTGTTGCAGAATTCCTTCTGCAACAACCTTAATTATCATATCACATCTGAACAAAAAAATCCAGCATTTTTTTATTTTTTCAGTCCTTTTAACTGTTCTGCAAGCTCCTTAAGTCCTGTAATGGTGCTTCCGACATCCTTGGTAATAGCACTATTATCCTCGCTCACCTTAAGAGTCTCCGTGGAATGAGCCGTAACCTCCTCGGTCACACCTGAAATCGTGTGTATTCCTTCTACTATAGTCTGGTTGGCATCATTTAACTCGCGTACAAGCTCACTGAGTCTTCCTGCCTCATCATACACCATGTCATTCTTCTGTGCAATCTTCACAAAGCTCTTAACAGTCTCGTCTGCTGCGTGATTCTGATTTCCGGACACCTTTATCATATCCTCAATAACATTTACAACATCCGAAAGCTCTGTTGAAATACTGTCAATGAGCTCTGTTATATTACCTGTAGCTCCCTGCGTCTGATCGGCAAGATTGGAAATCTCAGAGGCAACCACCGCAAAACCACGGCCTGCGTCCCCTGCCCTTGCCGCCTCAATGCTTGCATTAAGTGCAAGAAGACTTGTCTGTGAAGCAATGCTGTTAATCATATCTATTATTGACTGCATCTTACCTGTATGCTCACGAAGCTGCAGAAGCTCCCTGGATACATTGGCATTGGCATCATTTGACACCTTTACACATCTTAAAAGCTCATCCATATTTTTCTTCGATAAATCAAGCTCCGACTTAGTCTCATTTACATTATCCACAATCATTCCCGAAGCTTCCTCAACACTATTAATCGTATCCTGAATCTGCTCTGTCTTTTCGAGCTGTACCTGGATGGATCGAACTGTCTCGTTCGTTCCTGCTGCCACCTCGCCCATCGAATCCTTGGTCTTATTGGCTGTAGTCTCTAATATATCAACCTTGCCGGATACAGTATTGATGTCATCGGTAATCTTCTCTGCCACATCAAGAATCTCGCTCATAAGAGCCGCATTATGCTCCTTCTCCTCCTCAACCAGCTCAAGCTGGGTATCGTTGCATTTCTTAGATACATAAGTCGCCATGAGGAGATAACCTGTAAAAAGCAGAACCGATGCAACCCTGATCTCAACATTCGCAAGCTGCGACATATCCAGCTGTCCCGACAGGGCACTGTAAGCAACCTGAATAATATTTCCAAGCGATACCGTTCCCATAAAACATGCCGCAACCTTAATATCATTGTAAGAGATAAGAATGACAGCGATAAGAAACGCATACACATACGCAACCGGCGATACCGTAGTAAAAATTATAAACAGGTAAAATATTACATACCCGCCCGATATAGCATATTTTAAATATTCCGTACCCTTGTCCTTTAAATACATTGCCAGACATAATACATAAGGCACCAGTGCAAAGATACAGAACACGGCAAAATATCCCATGCTTCTGCTTTTCTTGAGTACCTCAACAAGATAACATACAACAAGAATAATATTCATTATGCTGTATGCTATCATACTGGTTCTGTTTGACAGCTTCAATCCGTCAAATTTTTTGTTTTCCATACTGCTCCTCCATACCCTCATAAATACAAAATACATTGTGCTTAATTTTTCATAAGTCAAAAACAGCACATTTAATATGTTACATATTACCATTTTTTGTATCTATATTACAAGCTTATATTGCATTTTTCGACATAATTTTAGAACAAACATCTGCTTTCACAAATATTGGGTTTCTTCATATTATATTTATATAAAATATGCAAAAGGAGTCATATATGGCTTATTATAATGGCAATCACCGCATGGTGCAGCGTCAGCCTATGATGACCTGTCCGAATCAGGCACAGAACAGGCAGAGCAGCTCCGGATACGGTCGAAATACAGCTTCAGCACAGCCATGCTGTAATCAAAATGCCGATACGCCACATCAGGATATGCCTAATGCTGCTGAAAAAAAGTGTATGATGCAGCCACGCATAACACCTGCAGATGGTGTTGCACAGTCATGTGTAATGCCTTCACCATACTGCCCTGTCGCAATGGCGTATGTACCATTTCAGGCATTCGAGGAATTATTCGAGGAATCAAAAGCATTTATGATTGGCACTGCCTTTCCTTCGCTTTTCAAACCGTTTATGAGAGGAGGCAGATGTCGATGAACGAAACATGCAATGACAGGAATGCCCTGTTTAGAAAAATCCATGAGTGTGAGTTCATGATGATTGACCTTGGCTTGTACCTTGACACTCATCCGGACTGCGTTCAGGCGCTTAATGCATTTCAAAAGCATCGCGCTTCATACCAAAAACATGCAGCCGAATATGAGCGTCTCTATGGCCCGCTCACATTCTACAGTGTAAGCTCAGATACTTGCTGGCCGTGGCAGCAGCTTCCATGGCCTTGGGAAATGGAGGCGTATAATTAATGTGGATTTATGAGAAAAAACTGGAATTTCCTGTGCACATCAAGGAACCTAATCCTAAGCTGGCACAGCTTATTATAAGCCAATATGGCGGTCCGGACGGCGAAGCCGGAGCATCTTTTAGATATCTGTCGCAGAGATATTCGATGAAAGACAGACGCGTAGCGGGAGTGCTTACCGATGTCGGCACGGAGGAATTGGCGCATCTTGAGATAGTCGGTGCCATGGTTCACCAGCTCACACGCGACCTCACACCTGAGGAGATAGAGAAATCAGGTTTTGCACCATACTATGTCGACCATACGCTTGGTGTCTGGCCGCAGGCAGCTGGCGGAATCCCCTTCAATGCATGTGAATTTCAGGTAAAGGGTGACCCTATAACAGATCTTATGGAGGATTTAGCCGCCGAGCAAAAAGCAAGAAGCGTATATGATAACCTATTGAGACTGATAAGTGAACCGGACATTGTTGAGCCGCTGCGCTTTTTGAGAGCGAGAGAGATTGTTCACTTCCAGCGCTTCGGTGAAGCGCTCAACATCACGCGGGAGGGACTTGACGCAAAGAACTTCTATGCATTCAATCCTTCGATAGATACATGAAATAGAATAATGCAATATTCAAGATATCAGGGGCAAAAGGTCAGAAGTCCGATGCGAGCTTGCCTGCGTGAGGATTTTTGACATTGTGACCCGCCAAAAACATGGAACCACCGCTTTGCGGATAAGATATTACGGCTACATCATAACTGATGTGTAATAAACTTCTGCAAAACGGTGGTTTCTTATATGCTATTCATGTAAAAATCAACTGCTTTTATGTAAATTTTCACACTAAATTACTCATATTTTCTGCCGCAAATCGCACTAAACTACACAAATCCTTTTTTTCTACCTCCACAGCTCCCGCTATTTAATTATTTCCTAATTTAATTATTTCCTAATTTAATTATTTTCTGTTCAATTATTTCTTATTCAGGAAATCATACTGCGACATATAAAGCTTGTAATACATTCCGTCCTTATTTTTCATAAGCTCGTCGTGGCTTCCCATCTCGACAATCTCGCCATGGTCGACATACATAATACATGACGAATTTTTGATTGTTGAGAGACGATGGGCGATAATGAAGGAGGTTCTTCCCTTTAACAGCTCGTTAAGTCCCTTCTGCAGAAGTATCTCCGTCTCAGTGTCGATACTTGAGGTTGCCTCATCAAGTATGAGAATCTTAGGGTCTGCCAGAACAGCACGCGCAAATGAGATAAGCTGTCTCTGCCCTGCCGACAGACGGCTTCCGCGCTCATTAACCTCGGTGTAGTAGCCGTTCTCAAGCCCCATGATAAAATCGTGAGCGCACACGGTCTTAGCCGCCTTTATGACATCCTCATCGCTCGCCTCCATATTGCCGTAGCGGATATTGTCCATGATCGTTCCCGCGAATATGAAGCTGTCCTGCATCATCACACCCATCTGGGTTCTGAGGGATTTGATTGTAACCCTGCTGATATCTATTCCGTCGATGAGTACCTGCCCTGAGGTGAGATTGTAAAAACGGCTGATGAGGTTGACTATGGTTGTCTTACCGGCGCCCGTAGGACCTACTATCGCATAGCTCTCTCCGACTCCCGCCTTGAAGCTTACATTCTTAAGGACAGGCACACCGTCATCGTATGCAAAGCAGACATTCTTAAACTCAACCTCTCCCTTAATCTCAGGCATAGGCTTAGCATCCGGCGCGTCCGTAACCTTGACCGGTTCATCTATCGTCTCAAATATTCTCTCAAGATATGAAACCGCGGTGAGCACACTGTTATAAAAGTTCGCAAGTGTGGTAATCGGCGCCCAGAATCTTGAGATATAGCCGGTAAATGCAACAAGTGTACCGACTGTCATAGCCGCATAGCCGTCCGTAATCCACGCGACACCCAGAACATATATGATTGCCGTTGTCACAACCGTGATTGTCTGAACCACCGGGTTTAGGAGGAAGTTATACTTGACCGCATTCAGCCATGATTTTTTTGACTCCATGTTAAGTCTGTTAAATATATCCGTGTTAACGTCCTCGCGGACAAATGACTGTGTGACACGGATACCGTTTATGCTCTCCGCTATGTAGGCATTCAGGTTTGACTGCTTATTAGACTGTATCTGCCAGGCCCTTCTCTGTTTTTTCTTGATTATCCACACAAGCGCAGCCAGAATCGGCAATCCGCACAGACACACCAGCGTGAACTGCACATTCAACATTAACATGAAAATTATAATGAATATAAGACTGCACATATCCGTTATAGTGTTTACAATACCGTTTGAGAGCAGGTCGCTTAGGTTATTTACATAGTTGACCACACGCACCTGAATCTTGCCATGCGGCTTATCGTCATAGTAGGAAAACGGCAGCTCCTGCAAATGCACAAACAAATCACGGCGCAGTGCATGGATGACGCCCTGCCCGACCTCAGCCATCATCTTAATCTTGAATCTGAGTATGAGCACAACTATTATCGTCACGGCAAGCATCAGACAGCTCGCAACGATGACTCTCTGTGAAGCCGCGGCTTTGCTCATCGTGCCATGAATCGCACACTGCTCAATCGTGTCCATTACATCCTTCAAAAACAGAGGATTGAGCATTGAAAGTGCACTTGAGATAAGCATGAGCACTATAACTGTAATCAAGGTCTTTTTATAATTGCCAACATATTTTCCAAGACGTTTTAACTGGTTTAAATCAAATTTACTCTCCAAAGTCTCATCTATATCGTATTTATTCCTTGCCATATTTATCCTCATTTCCAGGTAAAAAACAAGCTGTCACACTTATATTTTACACCACATCTTTTTCCGGCAGCCTACCGCAAATACATTGAAAAATTCACAGCTTTACAACCGCCGGCAAAACAATCATTTTCTTCCTGACAAAACCGGATATCCGGGAGACTACGCCGCATCATGCTCCCCATACTGGTGCATGAATACCGTATAATAGTAGCCCTTCTTCTGTATAAGCTCATCATGATTGCCCATCTCAGCTATTTCACCATCTGAGAGAACTATAATCACATCCGCATCTTTTATTGATGAAATACGATGTGCAATTATAAACACGGTCTCATTCTCTATCCTTGCAAGCGCATCCTGAATCTGCGATTCCGTCTCCATATCCACGGCGGAGGTTGTATCGTCTAGCACAAGGATTGACGGCTCCTTAAGGAGTGCCCTGGCAAGTGATATTCGCTGCTTCTGTCCACCGGACAGTCCGACGCCTCGTTCACCCACTATCGTGTCGTAGCCCTCAGGCATCTGCATGATAAAATCATGTGCATCCGCAATCTTTGCCGCCCACTCAACTCTCTCAAAAGGACAGTCCGGCTTCGCATAAGCTATATTTCCCTCGATTGTGTCCGAAAAGAGGAATACGTCCTGCATAGCCATTCCGATGCTCTGCCTCAATACTCTTAAATCCATGTCCTTGACATTCCTGCCGCCGACTAACACCTCGCCGCTGTCAGCATCATAGAAGCGGCACATAAGGTTGATTAGCGATGTCTTTCCTGCTCCGGTCGCACCGATAATTCCGACCTTCTGGCCCGGTTTAATCTTGAAATTGATATTTTTAAGTATCTGTTCACCATCAATACTATATGACACATTTTTAAATTCAACGCTGCCCTCCGGCTTCTTCACATTCTCGTCAACCGGTCCTGTCACAGGATTCTTTATCTCAGGCTCCACCTCGATTGTCGCATATATCTTCTCAACCGATGTTGTAAAACGATGCCAGTCATTTACCAGCCAGCCCGCCATACGAAGAGGTGCATCAAGCATCCACAGATATCCATTAATCATCGCCATATTTCCAAGAGTCATCTGTCCGTTTATAACCATAAGACCGCCCGCAAGCATAAGCACAAAGGTGAGGAGATTGGCAAGAAGCTCAAATATCGGCACATGGCGCACCCATATTTTTGACGCCGCAAGCTCCGAATCCCTGTACTCCGTGTTCTCCGTGTCGAACTTTGAAATCTCATAGCCCTCCTTGGCAAATGCCTTGACCACTCTGTTACCGCTGATATTCTCCTGCGCAAATGCATTGAGGCTTGAAAAACGCTCCCTTACATTGCCGAACTTAGGCTTTACATTCTTAGACTGGATTATCGTGTTGATGAGTGTAAAAGGAAGCACCGCCAGCATGGCAAGTGCGATTCTCCAGTCGACAGTGAACATCATAAACAGCGATATCGAAAACAGCAGTATACATTCATAGGTTGAATAGCACACATACGACATAAAATGACGTATCGCCATCATATCTCCTGTCTGCCTCGACATCAGATCGCCAGTCCTGTGGCTGTTATAGAACGCGAAATCCTTTGCAAGCAGATTACGGTACACATCGTCCCTCATATCGTAGAGAAGTCCCTGTGAACAGTTCTCAAAATTCCATAAAAATATAAATCGCAGTCCCGCCCTTAACAGCGTAACGCCTATCATAAGAAGCAGGAACCTCGGAAGCAGGTCAAGCCTTATATTGCTTCCGTCCCCTATGATGTCATCCACTATAAATCCTGTTATCCTGGGATTTACGATGGCAAGCACGGAGGTAATCGTGACCATGACAAGTCCGATAATCATTCTCCACTGGTACTTTTTAAAGTACGAATAAAACCATTTCATTGCCGTCATTTTCTTAAGTCCTCCAAACTCGCTGCTAATGCAGTCGTTTTCATATATGCTTCATGTAAATATTTATATGGACATTCCATATACACCTCACAACAGCAACATATGTTCTCTTTAGGTACAACCTAATATAATGACTTTTCAAACAAATCTCAATGATGTATACTGTTAAAAAATTGATTTTTTCTGCTTTTTACTTTTTGAAGCAGACTATACGGACTTCATCGTGAACTTCACTATATGTGGGTATAAAAGAGAGAGAGTTTCATTCTATACCCACATTAAGACTATTTTTTATGTACTTAGTCTCTGTTTTGGGGATTTTTTTTACATTTTTTAATTTCATACCCATAAAGGAACTAATTTTAAACTATTTTTGGGTATTTTTATTGTATTTAGTTATTTATACCCAAAATACATTTTCGAATGCTTATTTCGCCGACCTATAAGGGTATATTTAGAAACATCTGTGCTCTATACCCTTAGACGCATACGATATCTTGATAAATATTTTCTGTGTGTTCTATTATTAACTGCACAGGTAAGGTAATTGTGAAACGTGAATTTGCCGGTAAAATTGCACAACGTCCGGTTATCGCAAGTGCACATATCAACTATATTTATGGAGGAATATACATCATGTTAAAAATACGCTATATGGGCTATAACAACACCCACCCTGATGGAATCAATATGGAACGTCCCGGCGGAATGGGGCATTATCTCATGCTCCTTGTAAAAAGTGACGCGTACTTTGAATTTCCTGAGGAAACAATATACCAGCAATATTGCTGCGATGAGCATGAAAATAGAACAACCGCCGATGAACTTCTAAAGGGCAACCTGCCATTCGACAGGAATGCAAGGCACCCTGGGCTGATAAGACAGTACGTGAACACACCCGCCTTTATAATATACACAAAGGATGCGCCTATTTATTACTACAATGACAATGAATATGTGAATGACTGGATAAGCTTTGACGATGTTCCAGATGAGAATACATGCAAGAATGAGAATACATGCAAGAATGAGAATACACGAAAGGATAAGACTACATTCAAAAATAAGAATACATGCAAGGATTCGAATGACAATATCCGCAAGGATATAAATAGAAATTCTTCCAATAATAGTTCAAATGCCGACACAGACAACTCAAGCAACAGTAATGCTGCTACCGCCGGCAATGCAGATAATTATATAGATAATTCAATAAGTGATTTCATGCTAAGCCTCGACGTCCCGTTCAACCGACTCACGCTTCTGTCCGACTACACGGAGCTAAGCCAGCTCATCCGCGACCTAAGGCAGGAGTTCCACCAGACCGGCTCGCACCATGAGGAGATTCTTGACGCGAAGCTTAGAACCATACTGTACAAATATAGCGATGCCTACCACCTTGAAACACAGCTCTCCGACAAGCTGAAGGTTCACAGACCGCTTTTCCATGAAATAAGAAACGGCATATACAGCCAGCACTCGCCCAAAAAGACGGTGAGTGAGCTGGCTGAAGATGCCTCCCTTAGTGTATCATATTTCCAACATATTTATAAGGAGCTGTTCGGCGTCCCGGTAATTCAGGATATAATAAGAAGCCGCATTGAGCGCGCCTGCTACCTGCTCACCATGACCCCCGACTCTGTCGCGCACATCGCGGAGAGCTGCGGCTATGAGAATGTGGAGCACTTTAACCGGCAGTTCAAGGAGATTACGGGGTTCAGTCCGAATCAGTATAGGAAGAAGAAATAAGCACCCTTTTCCCCTCAAAAGCCAACCCATAATGCCGTATCCGCTCACACGGAATGCCTCGCGCAACCAGTTCTGCGTCATAGTTCTTATCCTCAATCTGATTGAGGGCGGACTGTGCCGTGGCTTCAAGCGTCTGCTCCCTGCCCGGATTGCGCACCTTGAACTCCATCACAATTGCGGGCAGATTATCCTTCTTCGGTATCAGCATAACGTCATATCTTCCGAACCCGCTCTCGCGGTTTGAACGCACTTCGTATCTTTCTGCCTGTTCAACCATAAGTCCAAGAACAAAGCCATGGTAGAATCTCTCCGGTTCACCAGATGAACTGTCTCCACCTACATCGAAGTAGCTGAATACTTCCATCGAAATTCTGTTCATATATGCATTCATGGCTTCAACATCCCCTGAAACCACTGCGGCAATAAATCTGTTATAGTTGGATGCCGCAGCACCGAACCACCCCTTAAACATACCCGAAAACATGCTCATAGTCTCAAGATTAGTAATCGACAGATGATACCAGGGCTCCAAAAGCTCTCCTCGATACTCTACCTCATCCACCTTGAGATACCCACCCGCAACCAGCAGACTCCATATCGCACTCTCATTCGTATCAAGCTGGTTAAACACAATCTGCTCATCGAAATTGACAACTATATCTCCTCCTCTTAAAAGCTCCTCCATAAGCTCCTTAATCTCCGCTGAAGCAGCCTGCAACAGACGGCTGACCAGTCCATTAGAGCTTGTGGATGCCCAATAAGGCGCAAGCCTCTTTTTATCTAAATAGCTGGTTATAGACCACGGATTGTAAATATCCTTATGTGGGCCAAACGTAAATCCGTCATACCACTTCTTGACCTCAGCCTTCTTATCAGACAACCCGAACATATCAAGCGAAGCAAATACCTCATCCTCTGTAAAGCCAAAGCAAGAACTGTATTCATCAGAGGTTGTGGTCACAACATTGAGGTTGTTGAGGTCGGAAAACATTGACTCCTTGGAAACCCTTGTAATTCCTGTCATAACAGCGCGCTCAAGATATGGATTGGTCTTGAAAGTGGCATTAAAAAAACTGCGCAGAAAAGCTGTAAATTCATCCCAGTATCCATGTATATATGCTTCCTGCATTGGTGTATCATATTCATCAAGTAATATAATTGTCTTTTTATTGTAATATCTCTCATAATAATTACATAGCTGTTTCAAACTCATAGAACACTCAGCATCATCCATACCTACATTTGTCTGTCTAAATTCTTGCTTTTCATCATCGTCAAATATAATATCGTTTAACAAAACACGGTTATTCTTGTATAATTCGGCTACCTTCATCTTCACCTGCCGCTTGGCGTCCTGAATATTATCCGCCTTGACATCCGCAAAGCTCAAAAATATTACCGGATATGTCCCCTGAATCTGCCTGTATGCCTCATCCTCCCACACTGACAAGCCCTCAAACAAATCCCCCCTGCCTGCATAACGATTAGAGAAAAAACATTCAAGCATGCTCATATTCAAGGTCTTGCCAAATCGACGCGGACGTGTTATGAGTGTGACATCATCCCCTGAATCCCACCACTCCTTAATAAAATCCGTCTTATCAATCAGGAAATATTTATTCTCCCTCATGTCCGCAAAATTCTGTTTACCGATACTAATTTTTTGCTGCATACTGTACCTTCTTTCACATTATGCTATAATATACATTTAACCGACATTTATTTGCAATTATTATGAATATAATAGCATAATGTATCATCTTTAGCAACACTTTTCAGGCTCTGCCGTCCCATTTCTCCAGCCTCTTTATATCCATTTTCCCGACAACGTTCTTAGGCATTGCTTCGAGAAACTCATACGCAAACGGACGCATATAGTCCGGGAGCTTGTCAGGGCATAACTGTCTCAGCCTTTCTTCTGCTTCGATTGTAGCTTCGCCTTCATTCAACACAACAAATGCCTTAAATTCAGAGCCCGTTCCTTTTTCATTGTGTGCGCTTACAACGCAGACCTGTGCAACCGCTTTATCCTCCGCTATCGCATCCTCAATAGGCTTTGGAAGAATTTTATATGCCAAGCCATTAGGACCTACTAGCAAAAATCTCTTCATCCGCCCGACTATGTACAAAAATCTGTCTCTGTCAATTTTTCCAATATCACCTGTTTTTATCCACACTGTTCCGTCAGCATCGTGGACAAGCATATTCCTCTGCTCATCCTTATGCCCCTTGTAACCAACCATCAGTGAAGGACTATATAACTGTACCTCACTCTCCTCATCATAAGTACATTCACAATTCAATTCATTGTCCCATACACGAACATTATTCTTCAACAACGGAACTCCGACGCTCCCCACCTTATTGTGCTCGTTAAGTCCGCTGATTACGCTTGAACAGGCTTCCGTAAGCCCATATCCCATCATCACCTTAGTTGCAGAGCCATGTTCGGCAAGAAAATCATTGCATGACCTTTCTATCTTTTCAGCAAAACCTTCTCCACCGGCAGCTAATGTGTGTATGCAGGATAAATCAATTTCTTTCATTTTTTTATCAGTCAAAATCGGAACAAAATATGATGGTATTCCTGCTAAATGATTTGGATGGTATTTATGAATATATCATGCCAAATCTGCCGCATCGTATTTGGGAATGACCACCAAAGTAAGCCCCAAGCACAACGGCATGTGCATACAGGTAAGCATTCCGTATGTCACAAACGGAACAATTATATTCAGAAATACCTCTCCTCTTTCATGCGGAAACGATGTCTCATATTGGCTCACAACGGCATTATACGCAAAATCCGTGTGCAGCACAGTCTTTGGAAAACCTATCGTTCCTGTGGTGTGTGCATAGATACTGACTGTACGACAGTCATGGAAAGCGGGAAGCTTTACATCACACTCACCTTTACTCATAAAATCTTTCCAAGAAGTGATATTACCACCATGCTCAAATTTCTTTTTTCCACATTTTAAAGAATAAATATCAGCCGCCACAAATGGCATATAATTCTTCAATGAATACACGCACAATTTTCCTTTTCCACGTCAGATATTTTTTATTGCCTCAAGCGCTTTATCAGCAAACAAATCCAGCGAAAAAATATACTCCGATTCCGCCTCACTGAAATACTTCTTAAATTGTTATAACTGTCACCACCTTACCCGCGGTTACGCCAAACTCCAGCAACGCCCGCGCAGCCTGCTCTACCTCTGCAAACAATCGATGGTATGTTATTTTGTTATCAAAATAGATAAGTGCCGTATCGTCCAAATTATTTTTGTTATTCTCCCAGAAAAGCTCATATATGGTGCACTCCGGCAGCGGCGCGTTGATTATTTTCTCGGTGCAATACCTCATCCACGGCTTGTCCTTGGACGGATAACCTGTCTGTATGTCTGTATGTCTGTATGTCTGTATGTCTGTATGTCTGTATGTCTGTAAAATCATATTCTGTTGCTCTCCTTTGTCAACTTGTTTTTTCAGTTATCCCTTAATAAAAAAGCGGTATTTTTATTAAGGGATAACTTCTTCATAAACGAAAACACTTCTTCTCTTTCTGCTATTTCTTTAGGATGGTATTCCTGCTCTTTAAAATCACTCCATCCATATTCCCCTCTGGCATCCTGAATAATTTTGTTTTTAAAAACCGCAGAATAATTTTCCGGCAGCTCCGCCCTTTTATACACTCTCGACGCTTCCAACACATCCCATTTAAGTGTAGCCATTGAATCGCGTATCTCTTGCAACAAAATATTTTTTTCCTGCATTTTATAATCTGAAACATCAATGTTTTTACCAACAGCAATATCAAATCTTTTATCACTTCTCTCAATCGCAATGGGTACAATACCAGCATTCGTTCGTATTGCCATCTCTGCTATACCCGGAAACAGAAAATTCAAAATCTTGTTTTCCGATGTATTCCACACGCCTTCAGGAAATATCAATAGATTCTCGCCCTTATTCAAAAGTTTAATTGCCGTCTCCTTAGCAATGTATCTGTCCCTCTTATCTTTTAATTCACATATAACACATCCATTCAAATCAAGTATTGCTCCATCAAAGGTTCTATATAGATTCTTCGGGTCTCCCAAGAATAAATATGTATGTTTTTTTATTGCATCGAATATGTATTCTATATCATCCCAGCAAATGTGTGTTGCCGCATATATCGTAGGCTTTTTAACCTTTGTTGAATGATTATATATTACATTACATTTAACATTACAAATGCTATGCCATAATTTGAGGGCTATGATAATTGGAAAATGTATTATTCTTCTAATCAGGATTCCACTGATTATACAATCCGCATCAAACTTTTGTTCACGTCTTTTACTGTAATATTTCTCTAATTGTTCCAACGGGAGTTTATTTCGCCTAAAAAAATTCAAATATGTACTTTTTAGTAATCTTCTTGTATTTCTTATATCACCCAACATATACTTATATACCTTTTTATCGCTAACTCATCCTTTATAAATTACCGATTTTTCATACTCCCAATCAAGAGGTGGATATTCTGCGATAATGTCCTTCTTTTCCCTCTGCCATGCTTCCGATGATTGCACGCATCTTGGCTGTACTTCTGTACATTTCTCCATAAGCTCATATCTGAGCGTCGCAACAGCATCCCTCAATGATTGTATTCCATTCCGGCAATCTGTTAGCTGTTCACCATATATCGGCTGTGAAAATTTCGTATAACATTTCTTTTTTTCTCTGTCATACATAAGTGCCATGGGGATAATCTGCGCATCTGCCATAGATGCAGTTTCAATGATTCCCCATCGCATCGGCAGCATCAAAAGATTATCCGATAAATTCCATGTTCCCTCGGGAAACCACAAAACAGACTGTCCCCTGTCAAGAATATTTAAAATTCTATGTTTTGACGCTGTTCTATCATCCTTATCTTTTCTATCCACCCATACCGCGCCAAGCAAATTAAAGAAAATATAATCCGTTATGTATAATTTCTGTTTTCCCAACAGGATATAACACCTCTTACCTATCGCCTTAACTGCCATGGGGATATCCGAAAACTGCGAATGATTGCAGGCATATATAGTCGGCTTACCTGGTATAGTGTTACATTTATTGATGACATTCAATCTGTAATTAATCTTTATACCTGAAAGCGGTAATACAAAAGGAAATATGCAGTCTCTTAATTTATCTCTTAGTTTATGATGTCTCATGTTGTTTCCTATTTCTATCAGTGTCTTAGTGTCTCATATCGCTTTCTCATATTAGCAGGAACATTCTTCCTCTCTATGTCTGCCCTCTTTTGAACATATTCTCTGTTGTTTAACAGCGTTTCACTGATTGTTCTTTTACACAATTTTAAATCAGCAAGTGTATACACAATATCCTCATACTCTTGTTCCTCGTCCGTTTTCTTGGTCAAATATTCTGCCTCAAATACATCATGCTTCCATTTCAGCTTTTCAAACGTATCTGCAACATAGTCATCAATTAATTTACCCTCTATATCTCGGTACTCACGTCTTTTAATTGGTTCAAAATGCCTTTCCATCATAAAATATACTGCGGTCGCCATTTTATCTCTCAAATAGCTGCTCATTGATTTTATTCTGTATTTTTCGCTTTCTTCTTTTCCCGGAAAGTACTCCTGTACATTCAAATGTATTTTTTGCATATTTATCGGTGTTCCAACATCTATATACGAAATTCTATTATCGCAGTCTTTCAGCATAGTTATTGGCACAATACTCTTGCCTGTTTTAAGTGCCAAATTAACCGCACCATCATAAATAGGCTTAATCAGCTTATTGAAATCATAATTGTGCGAACCTTCAGGGTAAATCAAAATACTCTGTGTCCTCAGTACCCTCTCCATTTTGGGAATGAGTTCACTTCTCTCCTGTCGGTCTAAAATATCAAAAACAATCATGCCATTCAACCATGATAAATACGTTTCCGGGTTATATTTCAAGCTTTCCACAGAGCCAAGTATTAAATACACATTACGGTCAATAATGTTTATCATCGTTTCAATATCCTCAGGGCAAGTGTGGTTCCCGACAAAAATGTATCCTTCATCCGCATTTAATTTTGGATACCGCTCAATCACAATATTATTCGCTTTAGCTTTTTTAGATATTGGGTATAATGATATCGGAATTATACCGGTGCTTAAGCCTGCAAAGTACTCTTCATCACTTTCATACTGATTATTATTGGTACGAATAATGGTAGCATTGGTAAATATATTGCAAAGTTTCTTAAAAGGTCTATCTAATTTCCGACGCATGAATAAACCAATATCCGACGTAAAATCATTCACATTTTTCTCATTAAGTTTACTGATAAAAATATTTTTATAAGATGTCCTCATATTCTATCCTTGGTTTCTCCACAGGAAACTCCTGCTTATATCCTCTTCAATTCCCCCGAATCACTCTGCATCTGTGCAATGTTAAGTTTTCCGCTTGGTGCGACAGGCAGCGCATCATCATATATACGGAACAGGTGCGGCTGGTGATTTTCGGGAAGCTTCTCGCGGCAATGCTCTTTAATTGCATTAAATACACTGTCAACCTGTACATTTTCATAAAAGACAATGTGGCATACATGTGTCTTTTCTCCATTTATATCTTGTGCAACGGCTTTGCACTGTCTTACATGTTCGATGTCTAACACGGCTCGCTCTATGTCAAAAAGATATATTGTGTCTCCATCAGAATTTACATAGGAATCATTGATTCTGCCACAGACAAAGACATTGCCATCCTCTGAGACATATCCCATATCGCCTGTACACGCCCACACATTACCGTCCGCGTCCTTCTTAAAATATTTTTCAGTTTCCAGAGGCTTCTTATAGTAGCCCAGCATGCGGCATGGTGTCATTACGCGGATTTCGCCACGCTCCATGTACTTTTTCTCTTCCCATGTAACGATATCGAATGCGGCTACAACTACATGTGACAATGGAATACCTGAGGAACCAACCGTATTATTATATTTATTGGTAGCCGTAACGGTTCCGCCACATTCACACATGCCATAGCCCTTGTGAAGTCCGTTAGTGTTACTATTCCTCATAAGCCATTGGTTGTATTTCTGCTCCGTATTAGGTGACACATACTCACCGCCTGCCGCCAGATATTTGAATTGCTTATATGCCTTGGACACCGGTTTCTCATTCATAAGATAGTCCAGCAATCCGGTGGCAGTTATAAGATAATTAGGTTTAAACTTTTGGATATGCTTGTAAAATATTTCAAAATCATAGACCGGCTCTAATGCTGTCTTAATACCAAGAATAAGCGGCACAAAAATCGTCACAACTATACCGGTTGAAAACCACACCGGAACTTGTGCAAAATATACTTCCTGCCTGATAAAATCATACACGCTGTATCCGCTGACTGTAGCATTAATACCATCATTAGAAAGCTGAATTCCCTTTGAGGCTCCTGTGGTTCCGGAAGAAAATACAACTATTGCCGGTTTCTGCTTTTCATATTTTGCTGTTATATAGACACAGTCCTTACCACACCTGATGAACTCATTCCAATCCATGCACTCAGGTATATGCTTCACATTTTTGACTTTCTTTACGAAAAATCCAAGCGAATTAACTATGGAACATTCAACAACATGCCTGACGGTGGTTTTCGGAATGACATTTTTAACCACCTTGTAAAATTCATTTGCCACAATCATCACACTGGGTTCTAACTCACTAATTCTGTCTGTGAGCTGATTCTCATTAAAGGTCGGATTGAGCATTGCGGCATTAGCTCCCATTTTATTGAGTGCAAGAATTACATAAATTGCCTCCGGCATTGCCGGCATGCACAGTACAACATTATCACCGTCTTTGACACCAAAATACGATAAACTCCTTGCTGTTCTATCTACTTCTGAAAATAACTGCCTGTATGTTATCTTCTTTCCAAAATACAATATTGCTATGTCGGACGGATGTTCTTTGTTGTGCTCGTAAAGATTCTCCCATATTGTGCATTCCGGCAGTTTCGCGTTGATGGCTTCCTGCGTGTAGTATTTAAGCCATGGCTTGTCTATTGATGGGTAGCCGGTGAGTTTTTGTTCTTTTTGTGTGGTCATGGTGTGATTCTCCTTTGAAAAATTCATGTTTCCTGTTTCTCCTTTGCCAACTCCAATCTCTCCAACATATTAATATCAAGAATTATACTTTTTTCATGCTTGTTATAATCATTATCTACATCCTTTTCATATTTTTCGCCGTGTTTTATTAACCTTGTATAATTATTAATATGTATCTGTTTAACATCACGGCTGTAGAACTTTACCGTACCTTTATATGCAATATTGATATCCTTTAGATAAGCTATGCACTCAACACATTCACTACCATCAAACACTCTACTGTAGCAATCATCATATAAACGGCTGTGAATTTTAAAAAATTCTAAGAATTTGGGTAATTTTTTACATATGCTTACCTTATTCAATATAAACGGAAATATAATTGACACTGTATATAGCGCTACAATATCAATTATCCGCCAATCAAACTGATTTATTAGCTCACCGTTATCAATACTTCTAAATGGCAATATGCTATATAAATAACAATAAACACTGCTTATTACCACACTTTTTATGATTGTATCTTTATTCAGTAATACTCCCTTACCTTCCAAAAACATAAAAAGCTTTATACTTATATAGCCTGGACACATAAAACAAATTAGATTATTTATCAAAAAAATTATTGTTTCCTTATCCATTTTATTTTCCTCCCTTTCCTTCTTTTTTACCTTTTTTAGGTTTGTCTGGCAGTTCTGTTATGACATTCCTACCTTGTTTTTGACGCTTATTGGAATTATTAATTTTCTTTACTTTAAGAACTGGAATCTCAAAGTCATTTTGTCCTATATCCACCTTAGAATTATGCTCTTTTTTTATTACTCCAACACCATCTTTATAGTATTTCTTTTTTAATTGATTAATTCTATTTCCATTAACAGTATATTGTTCTTTAACATCCCAAGCTTCATTTTCAATATATACTTTATCTATTATTCCATTTGAGTGAAAACGCAGTGTCACCTCATCAATCCTTCTACCATAACGTAACAAGGCTTTTTTACATACGCCTTCGTCCGGTGTAGCTGTCAAAGAATCGGTATAATATGATAATCTTCCAATTATATTTCTTTCAGCATTTGTTATATGTATTCTTATACATTTTTTCATTCCTTTATTTTTTACCTCTTTTTTTCGATTTCTCAGTTGTTTTTTTGTCTGGAAGTTCTGTTATAACAGTATCAATTATTATGTTATAATTATTATGTTTAAAACCTCTTCTGCCATGTTTAATACAATATAGTGTTCTCGGAAATTTGCCGAAATTTTCTTTTAGTATCTCTAAATACAACCTAATCTTTTCTTCATTGGATATACACACTTTTTTTATATTCCAGCATTTATTCCGTATATATACTTTATCTATAATATCTTCTGAAGAAAAATGTACTTTTACATGAATAGTACGTCTTTTATTACGTAACAACGCTTTCTTACATACATCCCCATTAGCCATTACAATATCTCTTACCTTTAAATTAACAGACAATTTCCCGAAAATTATTTTTTCCCCATTAGTTAATTGTACATCCACCCATCTTCTCATTTTGTGCCTCCTTATTTATATAGTGCTCTCAACAAAAATCCATTCTCCCTACAAGGTATAAGCTGTTTATAAAAAGCAAAAACTTCATCAGGTTCCGTCACACCTTTAGGCTTATATGTCATGTCATTAATATAATTGATGTCAAAGCCGCTCCACTCTGAGAATCTCTTTTCCACATAACAGCTCCATTCATCCCCCCGCAACTCTGCCCGCTTTATATGCTCTGTATCCCATATCTCATATTTTAATGTTGCAAGCATATCTCTCAATTTGTTTATTGCTTGGAGCTTTTCACCTGAATCTTCACCATACAAATTCACATCAAAATTTTCACCCATATTTATTTTGAAATGCTTGCCATATTGTTCAACAGCTATAGGCTGAATAATTGCCCCACTTTTTTTTGCAATATCTACAATACCCCAATAAAGCGGCAGTACAGGCAGATTAGGTGACATATTCCATGTTCCTTCCGGAAAATACATAAGATTCCCACCATCCTGTAATATCTGAATCATTCTATCCTTAGCCGATTGACGTTCCTCTTTCAGAATCTCATTAAAATATATAACCCCATTAATACCTAGAAATGCCGCGTCAACATGTCCATACAAATGCTCGAAATCACCCGACAGAAGATAATAATGTTCTTTGATTGCTTCACTCACAACTTCAATGTCAAACTTGCCAATATGGGTGACCGCAAAGATAACAGGTCTATCTGTTTTACTATGTTTATCTGAAACTATTTCATAAGAAAAACCATTGAGCCTATTTTTTATGCGATAGATATTCAAAAGCAATGGATACCATTTTCTTCTTTGATGCAATGACAAATGACTATACCACCTCTTATCTTCCTTATTCCTTAATTTGTGATAACACTGAACAAAATCATCATACCGGCATTCTAGCTCATCCGCTGACAAATTGGATTCCCTCATTTTCTTTTGTTTATCTGCTAAAATGTTCATTCGTTTTCTCCAAGCTCTCACAATCTTTTTTATGCTTCTACTATTTCATTCATCAATCAATATCCCTTTTTTGTTAAAAAACTTCTTGTTTTCCTCTATCATTCTTTTTTGTAATCTCATAAATTTATACATTTTATGTTCGATTGAATCATTATCAACAGACAAAGCTCTTCCGAAGTTTATTACCACCTTACTTTTATTTTCTCCCCACAAAATATTAATAGGCTGAATAATACCATCTCCAGCTTTGGCTATCGCAAAAAACGAACTGTCAAATGTGCCAAATTCATCGCCTGCATTTCTTCTTGTTGTTCCTTCAGGGAAAATTCCAACAGCTTCTTTCGCCTTTAAGAAAGCAGTCATATCACGCATGGCATTTATATTATTGGCATTAGGATTGTCTCTTTTTCTCTCTATCGGAATCAGTTCAAGACGTTTGAAAAGCCATGCGGTAAGCTGACACAAAATTCTGTTTTTATTGTTGTTAAATATGCTGTCCTCCGCTTTGAAAAATCTTGCCAGTGCCGCCCAATGAATATTGCGTGCAATTATGCTCTCCACAACCAGAGGATCTAATGTGCTTCTATGATTTGATACATAAATTACCCCGTTATTTTTTATGATATTATTCTTATGTAATACATATGGATGAAAATATATATTTATAAGCTTATTAACAGGACTTAATCTTCTAAAAAATTTTTCTGAATACAACGCCCTATTGTAAATCTCCATCCTTTTACCAAATAATTCTTCAAGTTTTTCTGTCACATCCTCAGTCGTAAAGCTATTTAAAATGTTAATTTTATGACATTTTTCTATACAAGTATTGTGTCTGCCTCTCACACAATTGGCAGGGATTTTTCTGCTTATTTTCATCACAATATCTGCTTTATCATCAAAAACAACATCCGGCTCAGCTTCAAAAACAGCTTTTATTTTTTCATCATCATTTTTAAAGAATCTTATTTTCTTATTTGCCCATACAACTCCATTATTTATGAATTGCAGCTTAGTAAATAATCGGGCTATAACCCCTATAATGGTTTTTTCAGTGGTTTTATCTCTTGATGTGTAGAAGTAAACATCATAGCCTTTATTTTTCAGCCTGTTTAATGATTTTCTTACTCCCGGTCTGAATTTTCCAAACAAAGAAAATAATATAAATCTGTAACTTATCCAAAATCTATTAACTATCTTTTTTCTTTCACTTATTTCCACGCGTGAAAAGTCCATTTTCTGTTCAAGTTCAACCGCATCAGGATCTACTTGTTTTATCCCCAGTTTGTTAAAAAACGTAACCGCATATTTATCAACAAATCCATTAAAATCAGTAAGTGTTCCATCAATGTCAAATATTATTTTCATTTAAGGTCTCCTATTAATCACTTTAAGCATCTGCATACTTCCAAGAAAATAATATACCTCGTCTGTTTTATCTGTTGGTCTCTCTTCCGAATATCCCAGCGCATTATATATGTTTCCTGTCAATTTATTAATGCCACAATATATCCAGTACCACGAACTTCCATAAATATCTATTATCCCTGGTCCGTGATACCAAGCAAACCCACTATTATAACCATACCCATCTGTTGTTCCCTCCATGTATACCAGCAGCTTACTTCCCTTACCCTGATAATCAAATTGAACACCGTTAAGGCTGAAAGTAATTATATCAGGACAACCTTCCTCTCCAAACTGCGACACAATTTTCTGTGCCACGGGCATATACCTTTCAATCATCTGATTTTCATCGACACGCGGCTTCTCCGGCGGCTTGTGGTTCTCCACATAATAACGACTTTCCTCACGCTCCCTTTTTCTTTTAAGATTCTGTCTTATCTTGAAAATGACAGCTATGATAACAATGAGTATTATTAAATCAAGCATATTGATCTCCTACAATACAATGTCAGAAATTTTTTGGTATATATCATCCCACCCAAAAACTCTTATAATATTATCCCCGACAACCTGCTGATTATATGGCGCATCCATCATCATAACCTTAATCCCTTTCGATGCGAGATAGATTACTATTTCAGGTCTGTCATCTATCATCACATCAACCTTTTTTTCGATGCACGCCTGATATTTTTCTTCGGGACCATATTTTTCTGAGCAATAGATTATTTCATCAAAGCTGAAATTATTTCTTCCGCACCAGTCCTTGAACCATTTTCTGCTCTTTCTTCCAAGCAAACCTTTATTGGTGACAAATTTTCTGGCTGTTATTTCATAAATTGTATTTCCTGACAATTTCATGTTATTGATAATTTGCGCAGCTCCCTCTCTTGGCTCCCACTCCGTACAATATCTTTTAAAATAAACAAAACCATACAATATTTCCTGAAATTTATTTATTTCAAATATTTCCCTGACAGAATATGCACTTGGATTTATTATTTCTTTATTGAAAAAGAGCTGTCCGTATGTGTAATTAAAAAGCTGCATATCCGTCAAAACACCATCTGCATCTACACCTATTATCATTCGCTCTTGCCCCCTTCACATAGCTGTATAATTGACTTTTTGATTATGTCATTGAGCTTTTCTATATCGTTTATATCCTTATGGTAGACAGGTTTTCCAATGGCTACCCGTATGTGCTGTCTCCGAAAATGGAATGAAATTCTCTTTTTATCAGCGGGAAGAACATCGTATGCTCCCGATATTCCGACAGGAATCACAGGCACTCCGGTTGCTATTGCGGAAGCGGCGGTACCACTTGTGAATTTACCCAGCTTTCCGTTTCTGCTTCTTGTTCCTTCCGGGAATATGACAACATATCTGTTTTGTTCTAATATCGTCTTTACTGTTTCCAATACATTAGCAGGATTCCCATTTCTGTTGACCGGAATCGCTCCAAGGCTTTTAAAGATTTTTTCAACTCTCTTATCCTCCAAAAGCTCCTGTGCAGCCAGACAATTAGTGTCTAATATGCTCTTCTTCCCTTTCGCCAAGGTAATAGCCTGATAGATACAAAATATATCCAAATGGCTTGTATGATTTGTAGCGATTATACATGGTGCATCAATTATGTTTTCCAGTCCGCTATAATCAATCTTGCAAAACATTTTTATTTTGAAAAACATTTTTTGGCATATTCTGATTTCATGATCCGAACGCTCAATTAAATATCTATCTGCTCCCGATTTATTGGAAAATCCCTGTTTTCCTTGTATTATGTCAACAATATCCCCAACATAGGTCACAGAATCAAGATATTCCATGATGTTTTTATTTGTCAGATTCTCTAATTCACTTACAATTTCATACAGCGTTAAGGAATCCACTCCCAATTCTTCCTTGATATTGCTTTGATATGTGACGCTATAATTTTTACAGTATTTATCAAATATTTTTAATACGACATTATTCTCATTAATATTTCTAGTATTACCGCCATCTGCTGTCTCTTTTTTATCCAATAAATATCTTCTGATTTTTCCTACAGATGTATATGGTATTTCATCCACAAAGTATAATTTTTCAATTTTATACATGGACGGAGCCTGTGCGGAGACAGAAAATATAGTATTTTTTATATAATCTATATATTCCTTACTATAATTCTTTTTAAGCACATATATGTATATACAATCCCATCCTTCATGCTTATGAACGCCACGGCATACGATGGTTAAATCCTTCATTTTGGAAGTGTAATAATCTTCTACCTGTGAGGGCGTTATTTTTTTACCTGTCTTAAGTACAATATTTTCCTTAACCCTCCCTCTTAAATGCAGATAACCTTTTTTGTCTATATATCCCAAATCTCCCGTTTTAAAATAACCATTATCAAATGAATCTTTTGTCAACTCATTATCTCTAAAATACCCTTTCATAACTAATGGTGACCTAACATATATCTCGCCGATTCCATTCTCATCCGCATTGTTGATGCAGACAGCAATGTCATTATCCTTATTAACTCTTCCCACACTTCCTATCGGGTATTTGTCATGTATTCCCGTAGCTGCTATTGGAACTCCTGATTCTGTGGTTGCATACAGATTCGACCACTCCAACCCCATATTCAGAAAAAATCTGACCGTTTTCTCATTACACGGAGCGGCACCAGTTCCAATTCCATATATATTTTTTCCAAATACTGCCTCAATAACATTATTGAATATTTTTCTGCCTATTTTGAAACCAAAGCTTCGCCTCAATATCCCTGACATATTCAATAAAACACAAAATAAACAGTATTTTAATCTGCCTTTTTCACGCACATTTTTTCTGATTTGTTCCTCGATAACCTCAAACACCCGCGGAACCATTGCAAAATAACTCGGCTCGAATTTTTTTAACCCATAGCTCAATTTTGACGCATTTACATTTTCTATGAACCCCAAGGTGCATCCTGTTAAGAGAAATGTAAACACACCTGTGAATCCTGAAATATGGTTAAACGGCAATACAATAAGATAACTCATATCTGAATTTAGTCCTGAAAAATCTATGAAAATATCTCTTGCCATACATACAGACTTATATGTAACCATAATACCCTTCATATCACTGGTTGTTCCTGATGAAAAAAGAACTGCAATAACTTCCTTATCTTCGTCATCCATTTTTCTTTCAGCACTGACCGTTCCATGAATAAGCGGGTATGAAAAATCCGTTTTTTCTATATTTATTATTGGGATATTTTCCCATGTATTATCTGTGAATATGCTTGATAATAACTGCGTTGTAAAAATAGCCTTCACATCCGCTAATTTTATCAAACGCCTTATTTCATCACTGCTTATAGCAGCATCTACAAGAGCAATCGTTACATTGTTGTAAACTGCCGCATAACCTGTAATCACACCATAAGGCGAATGTGGTGTAAGAATTGCAATTCTATCCCCTTGTACAATTCCATATTTTTTCATTATATTTGAAAACTCAATAAATACATTGTGAATTTTTCCGAAATCAAAATCCACTGTATCTCCGTTATCCAGCATATATGTGACTGCATTTTTTTGTTTATATCTCTCAAATACTTCATCTGTTTTATCCTTAAATATCTGATACCACATTCGTTCTTTCTCCGTTATCTTTTATGTGTCAGCTACATTTTTCAGGTCAAAAAATACTCAAATCCCCACCTGCATAATATTTCCCGATGCGCTCTATCTCCACCATAACCCTGTTAATTGCGTCCTCCGACTTCCACCAGCTATCCGCTCCGATATTCTTGCCCTGCGTGTCAACTGTGCCGTAATACTGCATTTTCTCCCGCGGATATTCAAGCTTTGCCGCATACATGGACGCTCTCCTCATAAGGAAAGCCTTGCCGATGCACAATATTGATGAGAACTTGTCCATTCCGCCAAGTTCATCTATAATTTCCTTGGAATAGAGAAAATTCAAGTAAGTATTCGTTGCTCTGTTGTCCTTGTAGAACAGCTCTGACGGCATATTATATTTTTCTACCGCACATTCGTACATTCTGTCACACTCACACCGCTCGCCCGCGTTCAAGGTTCCTGTTGCCCCGGTGAGGATAATTGCCGCGTCACCGGCAATTATCCCCTTTCTGTACATATCATTGACCTCAGCAATCGTCCCCTCAATCATTTCATTTCCAAGAACAATCACTAAATCACTACGTTTTAGATTCTCCTTCTTTTCACCGATGAATAGGAAGCGTGTTATCGCTGAAATTGTGTCCGATGGATATTCCATAATTAACCCCTTTCCGAATAAATATGTAATTATATAATTTAATGCTCTTTGCAGTAGGCTGATAAAATCTCATATCTATTCTTTAAATCCTTGTAGTAATCATCGCTCATCTGCATAAGCTCCAGAGTAAGCACACACTTGTGAATTTCTTCTAAATATTCTTCTATATTGGTCCCGAACTTGCTCTCAATCTCTTTGTTGTGAATCAACAGCAATGCAATTACCCAGCTCAGGGAAAAGCCATACCATGACCTGTTCTGAGAGAATCGCGGATTGTCAAGGACTGACAGCTCTGAGATATGGTTAAAATTGTACAAATACTCGATGGTATGTTTCTCCAATGTTTTATTTTTCAGATTATCCATAAAGGACTCAAAGCTATTTAAATCAGAAAATATTTTACTTTCCTTATCTCCAAACTTGAAAAAATTATTCAGCCACACATGATAATATGAAAGCAAAGTTTTATAGATATTTTCAACTCTTACCTTATTTTCTTCATAGGATATAACTGCCTTTAGAGCTTTTCTATAGTTGGAAATAATGTTTTCCGCATTTTCTCCAAAAGCATCATTATTTCTATCTTTACGTTCGTATGCACAGCCTAAATTTCTGAAATAAACTTCTCTCTGCGGAAGTTTTTCATTTAATTTAACTGCTATGTTCAAATAGAATATCGCTTCTTCTGAATACGGATTAACTTCATCTCTGAACCTTTTAATCTCCGCGTTCGGTGCATTTCTCTTCGGAATATCATCCCTATGGGTTACTTTGCTGCATGCCTCACCAATAGAATTTGCAAAATATATTGCCATCTCCAAATTATCCCTTTGCACATAAACGTCTAATTTATCCTTTTTCCCAGGTAAATCAATTTTGAGTAACTTTTGAGATTCCTTAAAGCCTTTTGCCGCCAGCTTAAACTCATCGTAACTTTTTTCCTTATCAACCATGTAACCATTCATAAAATGAAATTCTGTTATTCTATAATGTAAATATATCCTTATCAATCTCTCCAATGTCGGATTATCTATTGAATTCAGTGTTTTTAATAAACCGGAAGCTCTATTTATTCCATTTTCTGCCTTATCAAGTAACACCTTCTTCACTTTTGATGTTTCACCATAGTTATTATAAATCTGGCTAAAATCCTGCTCTAACAATACCATTTCAATAAGGTTTTCCCATTCTATCGGTGTCTCACTAAATTGTTCATAAAAATATCTTGAAACAGTATCTTGACTCGTTTCCAGCAATTCCAATAAAAATGTATTCCTATTTACATCACGCCTTTCATTCCTCATTGTCACGACATTCTGAGTAATCTCTTCTACATCTTTTTTCGCCTTTTCTATGTCCTCTTTTTTCTTTTCAAATTGCTCATTTATTCCTTTTACTGAACTTTTTATATCTTCTACTTCCTTTTTTTCAATAGCATTAGCAATGTTAAGTCCAGCCCATACAGATATAGCAATTCCTATGATTGCAAGCCCTGAAGCCAGCAAATCCGCTACATATTTTTCCGATGATTCCATAGAATCACTTTCTGGTATTTTGTAAATAGAACAAATAGTAGCAAGCGCTATCGCTACTACCGCAATACATGTAGCTATAAAAATTGTGTTTAGTCCAGATTTGTGTCCACCTTTTTGTTTCTTGCTTTTCACTTCCAAATCTTCTTTTTTGTCATTTTTATCCGACAGCTTTTTTTCTGTGTTCTCGTCTATTTTTTCAGCATCCGGAAGTTCTTTCTCTGTATCCTCCTTTATATTATCTGAATTTGATTCCTCTTTCGTCACAGCAGTCTCTTCGTCCGCATCCGGCAATTCCCTTGCCCTTCTATCCAACTCCTGATAATCAACCTTATTCCCCTTCGTATGCGGAAGCTCATCAAGAATTATTATCTTTTCCGGAACCATGTAATCAATCAGGTTATGCCTTACGTGTTCCATAAGCACATTCTCTATATGCGTTTTGTCAGCACCTGCTTTGACAGTAACGAATGCAACGGCAACATTGTCTTTTTCCGCATCAGGTATAGCCACAACTCCACACTCAACAACATCTGTTATTTCTTTTAGCTTATTTTCAATTTCCTGTGGCATAGGCTTATATATTTTTCTTGTGACATATATTCTTTTATTTCTCCCCATCAACCACAGGAATCCATCGCTATCTACATAACCAATATCCCCTGTATGTATCCATCGTTTACCATCACAATCAACTCCTATTACACCATCAGTCTCTTCCTTATTGTTGTAATAGTCTATCATCATACTTGGAGAGCTTATGCATATCTCACCTTCTTCTCCTACCCCAAACTCATCGCTATTTTCTTCTATAATTTTTTTATCCTGTTTTTCATCACTCTCATTGTCACTCTTTTTAATTACCTTTATATTTACCAGAGGAAGCGGTATACCAACCGTTCCAACCCTGCCTGCACTTGGAATATCCGTACACACTGTTGCCGCAAGCTCCGTCATACCATAGCCCTGTGCATAATTACCTTTAAATCCATGTTTATGAAGATAACGATTAAGTCGTTCCTCCTGCTCAACCGAAAGAGACTCTCCGCCACCTGCAAATGTAGATAAATAACTCATATCTCCCATGTCATTTTTCATAATTTCAGACACTATCACCGGACCTGATACAAAATGCTTAGGCTTCATCTTTGTAAGCTCTTTTACCACATTCTCAGGCTCTATATCTATGCATAATTTTATCTCCATCCCCTGTGATAATGGTAAGTGCATACCTACACTTATTCCAAATCCAATAAATGGAGGAATAATATCCATAAACACATCATTCTTTTTGAAATCAAAACCAATCTGACTGTACTGCATTGCAACCACATTCAGATTTAAGTCGCTTAACATTACCCCCTTCGGTACACCCGTTGTTCCGCCCGTATGCACAATCACCGCTGTGCTCATCGCGTCGTACTCGCCCTTTGGCAGTTCAATGTTTTTGCCTAATTCCATAAATTTCTTAAATGTGTATTCATCCTTGGATGTTTTGTATCCTTTGCTTATTCTGTAGAGCTCTCTCATCGCAAAGGGCATACTGTCCGACACATCAAGTCTTATGATATGCAGATCATTTAACGCTTTTTTATCTGCAAAGCCTCCGTCAACAGCCAAGTACACGAACACGCTCGACTTTGCCGCTCTTATTTCCCTCTCAACAGCCTTGGTATCAGATGTCGGATATATCATGTTGGCAACCGCGCCTATTCTGTTGAGTCCGTATATCATGTAGATTGCCTCCGGTGTATGCATTGAGACAATCGTCACAATCTCCTGTCTTTTCACGCCCAGTGCGGTAAAAGCTTTTGCGGCTTTGTCAACATTTTCAAAAAATTCCTTGTATGTGACCTTGTTGCCATAATAGTTAAGTGCCGTGCCCTTCATGTTGTCTTTGTTATTGTCATACACATACTGCCATATAGTACACTCAGGCAATGCTGCGTTTACCGCTTCTTTTTTGTAATACTTAAGCCACGGCTTATCCTTGGATGGATAGCACTTTTTCTTTACCTCTTCCGCACTCATATTTGTGTTCTCCCTTGTAAATAATAATGTCTGTAGCTTCAACTACTATAAATATAGTTTTGGTCAAATTCATATTTATAGTATAGATTGTAAATCAACGAATATCAATAGTCTATTTAACGATTTATGAAATATTTGTAGTATGTGCGTGGAGGTATTTTAATATGAGCACAATATCTGAAACCGTAGGAAAGAGACTGCGGATTAGAAGGACAGAATTAGGCTACAGTCAGGAATTGACATCCGAGAAGGCCGGGCTGCACCCGACATATATAGGACAGGTTGAACGTGGAGAGAAGAATCTTACAATCGAAAGCCTTGAAAAGATATGCAATGCGCTTGAATATCCCATGGAGGACTTATTTTTCAGAATCAACACCTTCGACCCGCAGGACGTAACCGCACAGAAGTGCTATGACCTTATCATTGAGCAGCCGAAGAAGGAACATCAGAATATATATAAAATCCTTGATGCCATAATCAAATATAGACATGGAATGAGATAAAGAGAGCCTGTACCACCTCATCGGTAGTACAGGCTCTCTTTGTGTATTCTTTACTTACTCCTCATCACATTCGACAATCACACCCAGTTCAAGAAATGCCATCGCCACAAGAGAAATGAGAGAAAAAGTTCTATCTGATTTACATTTTTTCTGTTGTATATCATATACATTTAATAATGTCGGAGCTAGATTGTCTAAGTCATATTCTCCTTGCCCAATATTTACTAAACCCTTATCCATTTCGTTTACCGAATGGATTAATCGATTCTCGGCTTCATCCATATCGTCAGAAAACACCTGATCGACTATTTTTTGATGTAAATCTACGTTCTCCACATTGCTGTCCGAAAATGCTATTCTATTGAGTTCCGGCTTCAATTCTTTTCCTAAAAAGAATGACTGCTTATAGGTATCTTCCTGAATACATGACAAGAGATAGCTTTCTATTGCCGGATAACTCAGCAGTAATTGTCCAATATCTCCGTTTTCATTACTGTATGGGTCTGTATACCTCACTACATACTTTCCCCTCAATTCATTCGGCTTATAGCTGAGATAA
>OGEU01000790.1_pt1 | contig 29988 bp, 27 predicted proteins | sample 1570651 | NCBI WGS metagenome assembly OGEU01 (sample SAMEA2582129, study PRJEB24529) | metagenome | biome: Human gut stool | place: China | collected 2011 | reverse complement strand
TATATTCTACAGATGAGAAAAAACATGGCATCTATTAAGAGATACATCATTGATACATAAAAATAATAATGCATATATTTATTGTATGTATGGTCTCAAATATGATGAGAAACATTATGATGCGAAAAATAATAAGTATTATTATGTGATTCCGTGGAAATATATAGAACCCTTATGGCAAGGTTCATTATGATTTAGACGAGAAATTGTCAGATATAGAATATTATGATTTAGCAATGAAAGATGGCTTTGAGTCTGTATTTCACAAGGTGAAAGAAGGATACGAAATACAAAATGAAGTTAGATTTGCTGTAATAAATCTAGATAAACCAGAGCATATGGAACTGATGTTAGAAAAAGATCTAAAACTGAAATTTACATTACTTCCATTGAGGTATGGGAAGGATATATTAATTGAATTGTCGAATTTAGAATTTGATGATAAATTAAACTTACCAATAAGATTTTCGTCAGAAATAAAATATTACGAATCTGAAAGATAATGAAAGTAAAATTCAAAGGAGGTTGAAATACACCTTCTTTTTTTATATCCCTTTTTAAGGAGGTGGTGCCAAAAAACATACATAAGACCAACTGATAAAGCAGGGGAGGCGTCCACTGAAAAGAGTCCCTGCAGCAAAGGAAGGTCAGTAACAATCAAAACAAACAAGAGCTGTAGCTGGCAGTAGTTCTCTCCGTAGGGCATGACCCTGTTTGAAAGCTTAGCCGGCACTCAGTGTATGAGCAGATGGGACGAAGGAAGTTGGCACATGATGCCATTAGACACGGAAGGTTCATCATCATAGTAGAACAGAGGAATTATAGCCTTTATAAAGCAATGGATGCTTTATTTGGTGTACCTGTTTTCAGCTATTCAGTACTTGATACAATGAATGTTCATGCACTTTAGCATTTGTTATGAGGTAACTGTTTAAAGAAAAAGTCCAAAAATCAATGATTTGGGGCTTGAAATTATAGGAAGGAATGGAAAAATTTGATGAATACATAAATGGAGTAAGCACGAATTATGGAAGTTTGGTAGTTCCGGTAAGTCGTGGATAGTGTAAGGAGGACTGCTGCAAATAGTGAAAAAAATAACTAATTAAATCGGTATTGCAAAATACTATACAACGTGGTACATTACAGATAGATAGGAGGATATGGACTATGGCAGTTAAAACAGCTAATGTAACAGCACGTATTCAACCGGAGATCAAAGAACACGCAGAGGCTATATTAGAAAAGTTGGGGATTCCGGTATCAGTATTTATTGACATGGCATATAGACAGGTTATTATGAGAGATGGAGTCCCTTTCTCATTAGAAATCCCGAGTACTTTGACAACTAGAGATGCATTATCAAAAGAGCAATTTGATACCATTATGCAGACTGGTCTTGCGCAGGCAAAGGCAGATGACTCTTTGGCTATGGATGATGCATTTAACCAGTTAAAAGCGGAGATTTAATGTGTATTCGTTGATAATTGAGAGTCTGTCTTTTGATTGGTTGGCTTACGGAAAGAAGTAGATAAGGATTAAATATGTTTACTGTAGGGGTGTCATTAAAGCAAATACAGATTTTTGAAAGGGATAAGAGATGAATTTCTCTTCCAGTGACCATAAAGTAGAAAAAGTGAAAAAATGTCATGGATATAGTGTTAGAATTGTTTGAAAAAGTGCGATAAAATACAAGTAAACAGAATGTGCAAAGGGGTAGAATATGGAATATTCAGCTATTTTTCATGATATGGATAAGAGATTCTGCTATGCGATCGATAAAGATTTATTTGTGATACGCGTGCAGGTAAAAAAGGGTGATATGAAGGAGGTAATCCTCCATTATGAGGACAAGTATATACCTATGGAGCGCAAGGATACGCGAATGACGCTTCCCATGAAGAAGGTAGCCACCTCGCAGTTTCACGATTATTATGAAGCGCAGCTTCAGATGCATTTGATATGTCTGAGATACTTTTTTGAATTTACAGACATGCAGGGCGAAAAGGTATATTACGGCAATTATGAGTTTGACAAGGAGTGCATTACAAACAGGGACAGAATGTTTGATTGCCCACAGAACCTCAGGGAGGAAGAAATGTTTGAGGTGCCACAGTGGGCAGCCAACAAGGTTGTGTATCAGATTTTTCCGTCACGCTTTGCCGCAACACAGACGGTGGACAAAAAGCTGTGGTATAAGGCACCGATTACGCCTATGGATGATTTGCATGGCAATCTCAGAGGAATTATAGAGCATATGGACGATATTAAAAATCTGGGAATCGATGTGGTGTATCTGACACCTATCTTTCAATCAAATTCGTGCCATAAATATGATACCATTGATTATTATCAGGTTGACCCTTCATTTGGAACAACAGAGGATCTCAAGGAGCTCGTACAAAAAGCTCATGAGCGCGGCATGAAGGTAGTTCTGGATGCGGTATACAACCACACAGGAAGAGAATTTTTTGCATTTCAGGATATACTGGAAAAGGGTGAAAAATCAAAATATCTGGACTGGTATTTTATCGACGAACTGCCGCCTAAGGGGGAATGGGGGGAGATCCCAAACTTCAAGTGCTTCGGCTACTACGGTGGAATGCCAAAGCTGAATCTGAAAAATCCGGAGGTTGAAAAATACATCACGGATGTTGCATGCTACTGGATTAAGGAATGTGACATTGACGGATGGAGAATGGATGTAGGAGACGAAATCAGTCATTTCTTTTGGAAGAATTTCAGAAGGGCAATCAAGGCAGTAAAGAAGGATATGCTGATCATTGGTGAGATATGGCACTACGCAGGAGACTTCCTTGAGGGAGATGAGTGGGATACGGTCATGAATTATCCGTTTTACCTGAATCTGATCGATCTGCTTGCAGACGAAAAGATTAATGTCAGTCAGTTTGTGCAAAATCTTGGATATCTGAAGGGCCGCTTAAACAAAAAGTGCTATCCTTTGATGTGGAATCTGATTGATAGCCATGATACAGCAAGATTTTTACATCTGTGCAAGGATAATAAGAAAAAGCAGCATCTTGCAGCAGCCTTTCAGCTGCTACTGCCGGGAATGCCTATGATTTACTATGGCGATGAGTATGCAATGCCCGGAGCAAATGATCCGGACTGCAGACGAGGCATGTATTGGGATGAAGAATACCAGGACAGGGAGATGTATCAATGGTATAAGAAGCTTATGCAGATCCGAAAAACACATGCATGCATTGTAGAGGGCGAAATGATTGAGACAGTCGCAAATGACGATGAGGATACGATTGTTATGATCAGAAAAAATAGCGAAGAGACCATCGCAATGCTTTTCAATTGCGGCAGCAGTGTAAAGGAATTTCATGCGTATGCGCAGAAATATAATCTGCTAACCGATAGCGCATTTGACGGAAAAGTAGATGGGCTTGATGCCGCCGTAATTGTGCTTTAAAAATAACAGCTGAAGTCCCATTGCTATATTTATGCCAATGATTATTGTCAAGGTGCGTTTTCCTGCTCCGGCAGGGCGAATGATGCAGAAATGAAGGAAGATGACATTCAGGATATTTTGAATTTGAAATTGCAAGACCCAATGGAGCGTTTTACATTTTCGCTAAAATTCCGAATGGACAGATTCGGGACAGTATGCAATTCTGCGTGGATTTGGCAAAGAAAGCGCATCTTTCCGTGATACCGGAAATTGCATTTGGAAAAGAGGGCGAAGGTTATATTCGTATCAGTTATGCAGCTGTTATGGAGAAGTTAGAGGAAGCCATGCGACGGATGGAAAGTTATATTCTTGGAAAGTAACCGGTTATATAGAAAACATATTTATATTATCAGTTTAAAAGGGCAGGTATACGCAGTATCTGCCCTTTTGATATTGCGCATCAACAATTGCTTGCTTTGGCAAAAGAAGGAAAAACCATGGTCATTGTCACACACGAGATGCAGTTCGCCAAGGCGGTAGCGGATCGTATGGTTTTCCTGAAATTTGTCAAGGAGCGGCTGCCGGTGAATTGAAAATACACCTGAAAGGGTGTAAAAAATAGTTTGTCCCGGACGGTCAAATATGTGGTAAAATGAATACGGTTCATCCGTTCAGAAATGCGGCCTTCGGGTTTTCACATGACACTTTTTTCTATAGCGTGGGCTGAGTGGTGTTATCATGTTGAAGCGGATGAACTTTTTTTGATTCATAGGAAAATTATATGCATGCATTGTTTTATAGGATAAATAAGAAATGTTGAGTTTTTGTAAAAAGATGGACAAGATAGAAGTTATGTAAATAAATGGGGAGGAGAAAATGTATGAATGTAATAGTAGCAATTGATTCCCTCAAAGGAAGTCTGAGTTCCCTGCAGGCGGGAGCCGCCGCAAAGGCAGGCATTCTTCGAGCCATCCCGGATGCGATCGTATCGGTCAAACCGGTCGCAGACGGCGGCGAAGGCACCGTGACTGCACTAGTATCCGGACTGTCCGGAAGAAGCGTCACGATAGCGGTCACCGGACCGCTGGGCGAAACCGTAGAAGCAACCTACGGCATCCTGCCGGATCACACAGCCGTCATCGAGATGGCAGAAGCCGCCGGACTTCCGCTCGTGTCCGCGGAGAAGCGTAATCCCATGATCACTACCACATACGGTGTGGGTGAAATGATCCTGCACGCGTTGGATGAGGGGTGCCGCAGCTTCATCATCGGCATCGGGGGCAGCGCAACCAACGATGGTGGAACCGGTATGTTGCGTGCTTTGGGCTGCCGCTTCCGGAAAGCCGACGGAAGCGAAATCGCATTGGGCGCACAGGAACTCAGCGAACTTGCCACAATCGAAACCGAAGCACTTGATCCACGCCTGAAGGAGAGTCACTTCTCGATTGCCTGCGACGTGACCAATCCGCTGTGCGGTCCCAGTGGCGCAAGTTACATCTTCGCTCCGCAAAAAGGAGCCGATCCTGCAACCGTCCGTAAGCTTGACGCAGCACTCGCGCATCTGGCAGACATGACTGCCGTCACACTTGGCACAGATCTTCGTGATCAGCCGGGAGCGGGAGCAGCAGGCGGACTCGGCTTCGCTTTTGCATCGTACCTGAACGGCACACTCCGTCCGGGCGTTGATATCGTCCTTGATGCTGTCCTGCCGGAATCCGAACTTCGCGCCGCCGATATCGTCGTCACCGGTGAAGGCCGCTTCGATGGACAGACCGCGATGGGCAAAGCCCCGGTCGGTATCGCCCGCCGAGCCAAAGCCTGTGGCTGCAAAGTAATCGTGCTTGCCGGCAGCGTCGAGCATAGCGGAGTACGCGCCACTCAGCAGAATCCACCGCTCATCGATGCCGTATTCCCGATTCTGCCGGGTGTGATGACACTTGAGGAAGCGATGCGAGAGGAAGCCGCGTATGAAAATATGAAGTTTACCGCGGAGCAGGTGTTTCGGGTGGTTGGGATTGAAAATAAAAAAGAGTATGGCGCTAACCATACCCTACTCTGATAAATCAGAGCGACCTCGTCGGTCAAAAAAAATTAATTGTTCATTTGGAATCCATGTACATAGTGGATTCTTTTTTATGAAAAGAATAATACATTTTATCAAAACAAGAAAATGTTGTAAGAGTCCGCCCATAGATTCCTAATCTTGTCAATTATATGAAACTTAATCGTTAATATCACGCTAGCATAGAAGAAATTAAAAATTAAGTGGCAAATATATATTTTATGGAATCGGACAAAAATCGCAATTAAAGATGGATGTTTATAAATGAGTATAACAGGCTGAGGGCTATCTAATTGATTTTACCTAACAAAAATAGACGGTAGAGTGATAGTAAAATTTTTGGAAATATAATACGACATGGAAAAAACAAAACGGCAAAAAGGAAACGACAAAAACACTATTTTGGAATGGCGCCTAAATTGGAAACACATTAGTAAAGTAAGGGATAGAAATATGTATGTAATAGGATATAATTAATTTGTGTTTTATTATATTGCAATATGTGTTGGATACAAGGGTCTGTATGTGGATAGTGAGGAGATAAAGAAAATTGGTTAACCAAATAAAAAATGATTTTTGTTGTTGCAATCTTGAAAGAAAATTGCTATTTATTTAACAATCTAGTTTGAGTTTACCATGATGATATGGCACACGCACCATGCGGCACGAAAAATGATGTGATGTTGTTTTGATGTTGACAAAATGCATAAATTGAAATATAATATGAAACGTAGGAGATTATCAAATGGAGGCAATGGTATGAAATTTAATTTTGATTGGAATTATGTGGCAGCAGGAGCTCCATATATAACAATTAGTGAGTTGGCTTTGGGATTTAATGCCCCGGCGGTTACATTATTAGGGAATCCAGAATTTGTAGCTGTAGGTTTTGATGATCAAACTATGACTATTGGTGTGAAAAAGTATGATGGAAACAAGAATGTTAAATCATATAGATTCTATAGCAGAATGAAGAATGGATGGGTTAGAATTGGTTGTAAAGATTTTATTAAGTATTTATCTAGTGCAACTGGTTTACAATTTAGTCCGGCAATTCGATATGTCGCAAAATATGACAAGGACGAAGACATTTTATATATTTCTGTATTGGAGGCACGCCAAAATAATAATGAGGAGGTGGATGAAGATTTGTGTTAAAAAGGATGAAAACAAAAAGTACATAGATAATGATTAATCATTATCTATGTACGTCTGCCAATGTGTTATACACATCTCGTCAACAAAGATAGTATAACATATCCATGGCAGATTTCAAGAAATGTTTAGAAAAATTTAATTAGGTGAACTGAAAATCTGAGTGAAAGGAATGTTATTATTATGAAAAAAAAACATATTTCAGAATATTGGAACAAGGCGAATCTTGGACATTATAGATATAATTTTGTTGATGTGGTCGTAAATGATGACAACTTATTATTTATAGATCCGATTTTGTTAGAATTGGCAAATGATGAGTGGTGTCGTCACGCAAGCAAAATAGTACAATCATTTTTTGACACATTTTATGAGGCGTATCGCACTCGAAATTCTCAATGTAAAAAAGTATTATTATCTCATGCAAGTGAGCAGAACGGAACACGGCTAGGCTATGGACATGGGGATAATGGAAAAGGGAATACACTAACTGGATTGTTAGATATTTTTAGTCCATTAGAAGTGTTACTAGAAGATATTCCTAATATGAAGAAAGCTGAAGATTTGACATTAATGCTTCCCAAGTTTGCCGAGGATGGGTTATCGGACTTGTTGACTAATGTATTGCACGATCAATTAAATGAATTTACTTTGTGTCAGTTAGCAAGGTATGGGATTAAAAGTAACTCTACGAAATCCTTCTGGACATGGGAACCAACAACCGTTTCTTGGAAAATGGTTCAAAGACCTTCGTATTGTATTGAAGGGAAAGAATTTCTTGCAGTTCCTAAACAAATTGTTCGTAAAAAATATTTATATAGCACAGGGCAATATTTCAATAGAATAATTTTGGAACGCATGCGTACAGAAGGACAATTTATGGATGCAGGGAAACCTCTTTCAAAAAAGGATATTATAAAGTCAAAGAGTTATTCTGGTGAACATTGGAAGTATGACGAAGTTGTTTCATATACCAAGAAAAACAACGATGCGCTTGATGAGTATCATCAGAAATCGCCATTATTTTATTGGGAAAATGGAGGAGCTATGACGGATCAAGAACTTGACATATTGTTATATGGAAAAGTTTTTGCAATAAGCGCTTAAACAAAATAGTTGTATAAAGGTAAGAGGAATGGTGCTTTATGCCATTCCTCTTCTTAAAACAAGGAGGAGAAATTATGCGATTTTGTGATTTTTTTCTTGAATATAAGTTAAAAGTATTAAGCATTAGTCCATATATAAAATGGAAAGATATGGAAAAATATAAGATATTTGGCTTGGGAATCTATTTACTACTTACGGTGGGTGGATTGATTTCCTTTCTGTTTAATTTAAATCTCGCTATTATTCTTTTTTTACTAGCGACTGTGAGTATCCTTATAACGGTATTGCTTGCAGAAAGAAAGGAGGAAAAGCAGAGAATGTTGGAAAAACATTTCAAACCGTATTCGCGGGAAAGGATGAGAGCCCTTTTTAAGCTACTTAAAGAATATGGGATAGATTATAGAGATGAAAAGAAAATGAATATGCTTATAGAACAAGCAGATTTGGCAAGCGGAAAAAATTGTTTGTTTAAAGGCATAAAACCATCGGTAAAATATGCTTGTACTTCTTTTTTGGTTCCTATTTTAATAGTTGCTTTAGATCATTCGATGGACGGAATGAAAATAGATCAGTTATGGAATCAGATTATACAATGGGGATTTGTAATAGTAATTTTTGTGATATTGGCAATTTCATTAGGCTCGCTTATTACTTTTTTCTTGGGTGGTGATAGTCGCAAATATGAAGATCTTAAGTATGATTTGCAACAGGCAATGATTTTTGGAAATAAAGCAAAATCTAAACATTAATTTTAATTGAGTACTATATAAACAAGAATAAAAAGATTTTTATTAGCAAAGGATTATGTAGAGATGCATAATCCTTTTTTGTAATGGAAATCATTGAACGGATTATAGGACACTGACTGCGATAATATGACCTCAACATAAAGAAGCGTAAAAACAAACAGATGGAAAGGTGGACGCAATTATGGAAGAAATGTATTTTACAATCGCAGGCTGCAGTCATTACTACGGAACACAGTTCATGGAAAAAGGCATGAAAGTTAAGCTTGAAAAGGAACCCGATAATCCATACGACAAAGAAGCGATTATGGTCAAAATCAAAGGACTCGGCAAGTGTGGGTATGTAGCCAACAGCCCATACACTGTACAGGGCGAATCGATGAGCGCCGGAAGACTCTATGACAAGATCGGCGATAAAGCCAAGGGAAGAATCGTGTTCGTCATCGGCGGAACAGCAGTGTGCCGGATTACGGATGATGGAATGGAGAAACAAGTCATAGAAGAAGCAATGGAATAAAAGCAAGAGTCTATTGACCTTTGGAGCTGTCTTTAGCGTAGTAAGCGGCTTCATCCGGGCGGCATTACTTTATACCTTATGTGAAATTGATGTAAAAGATGTTCCGGTCGTGATCATGATCCTTTTGTGGGTGGTATTCTCGGCACTTATGGCAGAATTCTCGGAGAAAATCGGATTATAGAGAAAAAGCGACAATATAGGGACGGAATCGTCGGAAAATGGCGGAAAAACATTGCTATTGATAGATGAAAAGAATACACTATAAGTGTCGAGAAAATAGCGCATACCTATGAAAAACTATATTGAAAAGATGGATAGAAAATACAAGAATCGTAAATAGGTATAGAAATTTACGATAACTGGAGGAAAAAAGATGCATCAACAAGACATTATTGAAATTAACAAAGGCTTGCAGAAAGCCTATATAGATAATGCGGTTAATTCCAATCTTGCTTATAGTCCGCAATTTATCACAAATGATCATAAACGCGGAGTAAAGATTCTTACGCATATTGAGAATCAGTTGATGCATTGTGACGAATTCTCCATCAGCGTGGCATTCATAAATCGAAGTGGTTTTGTGGAGCTATCAGAAACATTAAAAGAGTTGGAGCGAAGAGGTGTTCGTGGTCGAATTTTGACGACGGACTATTTGTGTTTCAGCGAGCCTTATGCATTGGACAAGCTGGCAACTTTAAGTAATATTGAACTTAAAATGTACCATGTTAATGATGCGGGTGTTGGTTTTCATACGAAAGGATATTTGTTTCGCGAAAATGGAATTTATCGAATCATCATCGGAAGTTCGAATATGACACAGACGGCGTTATCAACTAATATGGAATGGAATACGCAGTTAGTAAGTACAGAACAAGGCGAGATGGCACAGTCGATTGTTAGTGAGTTTGAGAGGCTTTGGACGGATAATGCATCAAAATCATACGATGAATTTATAGAGGCATATCGAGAAAAATATAACCGCAAAAAACAGATTGATCGTTTGATTCGTGAACAGCATAAGATTGCACTTCAAGATGAGATAGTTGATTATGATACTTACCGATTAACTCCGAATAAAATGCAGAGAGAATTTATAGGTAATATTCATGATTTGCGAGAGCGGGGAGCAAAGAGGGCTCTGTTAATCAGTGCGACTGGAACCGGAAAAACATATGCTTCCGCATTTGCTTTAAAAAATGAGAGTCCAAAGAAAGCATTATTTATTGTTCACCGTGAGTTAATTGCAAAGCAGGCAATCAAGAGTTATCGGAAAGTGTTTGGAAATACAAAGAAACTTGCATTATTATCTGGAACCTCTAAGGAATATGATGCAGATATTTTATTTGCGACAATGTCAATGATGGCTAAGCAGGAGACTTTGGATCGCTATAAACCCGAAGAATTTGATTGGATTTGTATTGACGAGGTACATCGAGCAGGATCGGACAGTTATCAAAAAATCATGAGTTATTTTCACCCAGATTTTTGGTTGGGAATGACTGCAAGCCCAGAACGAACGGACGGATTTGATATCTTCAATTTGTTTGATCACAATATTGCATATGAGATTCGGCTGCAGCAGGCATTAAAGGAAGATATGCTTTGTCCATTCCATTATTTTGGAATTACAGACATTGAAATCAATGGCGAAATTATGAATGATAAAACCGGTATGCGCAATTTTTCATACCTGGTTTCGGACAAGCGTGTACAATATGTTTTGGAGCAGGCGAATTATTTTGGATATAGCGGCGAACGTGTGAAAGGTCTTGTTTTCTGTAGTAGTAAGAAAGAGGCACAGGAACTTTCTGCTAAATTTAATGCAAGAGGATATTATACGGCTGCTTTAGCAGGAGATGATTCCGGAAAGCAGCGAGAGGCTTGTATTGAACTTTTGACAAAAGAAGTATCAGAGGAAGAAATTCAGAATCATGAAAATGCAATAAAAAATGTTGTCGCATGTGATCTGGATGAAATGCCTTATTTAGATTATATTTTTACGATTGATATTTTCAATGAGGGCGTTGATATACCTGAGATTAATCAGGTATTGATGCTGCGTCCGACCGAATCTCCGATTGTATTTGTGCAGCAGTTGGGGCGCGGACTCAGAAAAGCCGAGGACAAAGACTATGTTGTAATTATCGATTTTATTGGCAATTATACGAACAACTACATGATTCCAATTGCTTTATCAGGAGATCGAAGTTACAACAAGGACTCGATTCGAAGATATGTTTCGGAGGGTACAAGAATCATTCCGGGAGCATCGACGATTCATTTTGATGAGATATCTCGAACACGAATTTTTCAATCGATTGATAGTGCCAGAACAAATGATGTTAAGTTGTTAAAGGAATCTTATGAACAATTAAAATATCGTTTGGGACGAATACCGACAGTTTTAGATTTTAAGAAATATGGTGCAATTGATGTAAGCAAATATTTCGAAAAATTTGGTTCGTATTATGCTTTTTTGGTTAAATACTATGGCGATGAATATGAAACCCGATTAAGTTCAAGTGAAGCGAATATTTTAGAGTTTATTTCAAAGAAAGTTACAAACATGAAGCGACCGCATGAGCTTATGTTACTTCGACAGTTGGTGCGAATGGATAATAGGGTGGGTGTTTATCTGGAAAAACTTTGGGTTAATTTTAGTCAGCAATCCAATTTATCAAAAGGCGTAGAGGAATCGGTTGTAAGAAATCTTACGAATGAGTTCCCAAAAGAGGAAGAACGTAAGAAATATATGGATTGTGTTCTGATCAAATCAACAGCGAATGGATATCAGCTAGATGATAAATTCCAGAGTCTGTTAATGGGAAATCCAGTGTTTGCAAAGATGGTAAACGATTTGATTGAATATGGTATCGAGAATTATAAGGATAACTATTCAGATACGTATAAGGATAGCAATTTTCAATTGTACCAGAAGTATACATATGAGGATGTGTGCCGGTTATTGAACTGGAAGAAAAATATGAATGCGCAAAATATTGGCGGATATTTTTATGACGCTGAAACTAAGACACTTCCGGTGTTTATTAATTATGATAAAACGGAAGATGCGATAGCATATGAGGATCGATTTGTTACGCAGGCGCATTTGATTGCATTATCGAAACATCCGAGAAAAATTAGTTCAAGTGATGCAGACCATTTCTTTAAGAGAACAGAAGCAGATAAGGATAATCGGATTTTGCTCTTTGTCAGAAAGAATAAAGATGATAAGGAAGCGAAAGAGTTTTATTTTTTAGGAGAAGTATTTGCACAGGGAGAACCGATTCCAATCAAGATGGAAAAGACCGGAGATGATGCATTTGAAATTAATTACAAATTAGATGTACCGGTGCGTGAGGACATCTATGAATACATAATAAGTGAGGCATAAAATGAAAACTGTACGCGTAGTAGCTGCTGTCATAAAAGCAGAGAATGAAAATGGACAACCTATCATCTTCGCAACACAGCGAGGATATGGGGATTTAAAAGGGGGCTGGGAATTTCCCGGTGGAAAAATCGAGGAAGGTGAAACACCACAGGAAGCACTTAAACGTGAAATCATGGAGGAACTCGACACGGAGATTTCAGTTGGTGATTTAATTGATACGATCGAATATGATTATCCAACATTTCATTTGTCAATGGAATGTTTCTGGTGCCAGATTGTTAAGGGGAATCTGGTGCTTAAGGAACATGAAGCGGCGAAGTGGTTGAGAATGGATGAGTTGGATAGTGTGGAGTGGTTGCCTGCGGATGTGACTCTAATTGATCAAATTAGAAATAACATATTTAAAGATGGAATTTTGTGACATGAAGTTGACTAAAAAGTATGCAATAGAAAATGTAGAAAGGGGACAGTAAGATGATTGGTTGGAATTTTCCAGGAAACCAAGATGGACAGGTAAAAGGTGTTGCTGATGCCGGAATTGAAAATTTTAATGGGACTGAACTTTCATCTTTAGCGAGAGAAAATTGTCAAAATTCTTTGGACGCTGCGTTGGATGATAATAACCCAGATGTTCTGGTTGAATTTGAAAGGTATTTTGTGTGTGAAAATCAGATTCCAGGGATTATAGAATATCAAAATATCCTGAATAAATGCAAGACTTTTTGGCATAAATCGAAGAGCGAAAAAGCAAAACTTTTTTTGAGGGATGCAATTAAAGCAGCACAAAAGGATAAAACTTTTGTGCTCAGAATTAGCGATTACAACACGATAGGTCTTTCAGATCCGTATGCACAAACTGAAGATCCTTTCAATTTTAGTTTCGATGGATGGAATGCATTGATAAAAATTGATGGTGGTGCGAACAAGGGTGATGACAAGGCAGGCGCATTTGGTATTGGTAAAAGTGCACCATTCAGTAATTCACAGTATAGATTGGTGTTTTACAGAACATATAATCAGAAACATGAACGTGCAGCGCAGGGCATTTCAAGATTAATGTCATATCAAGATGGTGCATTAATGACTAGTGGCATTGGATATTATGGAGAGACAAAAGGAAATAATCCTATAGAGGTAATACCGGAACTTGATAGCATAAATAAAAGAACCGAGGTAGGGACAGATGTCTTTATCTATGGATTCAAGTCGGCAAGTGAGTGGGAAAAAGAAATTACTGTAGCATTATTAGAAAGTTTTCTTATGTCCTTTTATAATGGACAGCTTCGAGTAAAGGTTCAAGGAAAGGAAATCAATAAAAAATCATTATCAGGATATATTGAACGTGTTCATAGAGAATACCCGGGGGCAACAAAAGGAACTTATGGTAATTATCTTGCATTGACACGAACGGAGGGCGTTCATACATATTCGCAGAAATTTCATGGTATGGGTACATTAGAATTGAGACTGTTAGTTGATCCAAATGAAAAGCTGGATAGAAAAGTTTTGATTGTGAGGAAAGCCGGTATGAAGTTGTTTCGGCTTGGAAATATATCAAAGCTGATTTCATTTACAGGAATTCTTGAGTTAAAAGGAAAAGATTTGAACAGTTATTTCCGTGCCATGGAAACGGTTACTCATGATAATTGGGAACCTGGAAGGCATTCAAATCCGAAACAAGCTAAAGCATATTATGAGGAGATTAAGGATTGGATCAGATCTATTGTGGCAGAACTTGCTGAGTACACAAGTGATGATGAAATGGATGTCGAGGGATTAAGTGGTGTTCTTCAAAAAGAGCCGGAGACAGTAGAAAATGGTGATTCAGATAATAAACGAGAAAATATTAATGACCATTTAGGGAATATTACTGTACTGGAACGTCCAACTAAGACTCCAACAAAAGGATTCTTTTTTGGAAAAGGTGATGAAGGTAGCAGTCAATCTACAACGACAAGTGGAACTCTTGGAAAGGCAGGCGAGGCCGGACTTAGAATTCTGAAAGGAAAAAGAAAGCGCAAAAAATTAGATATACATAGGGGGATTCCAGATCCAAATGGAAAAGATGTTGTAGTTCAGAAACAACCGGGCGGAGAAACAAGCTGTCCTCTTAAAAATGTACGTATTATAAAGAAGGGTACAGGGATATATGCACTTAATTTTGAAATACCACATGATGTGGAGTATGGAAGAATTGAATTGACTACTGTGGGAGAAAATGGGAAGTTTAATAGGCTTCGTATAACAGCTGCTAAGCCGGTATCTGGATGTGGAACAGCAAAATTGAACTCGGATTTTATAGAAACTGCGAATATGATATCTTCTGGAAAAGTAAAAATTGTTGTGACTCTTGCAGATTCACATGATTATGCAATGGAGGTAAACGTATATGAACATAACTAACAGATTGTTTACCTATCCAGTATTAAGTGAGGAAAAGGACGATTATAAAGACTCTCTTTTTAATGTTGATTATGAACATATGATGCAAGGAGTTAATAGTCTGAAGTTGAGTTTTGATATTACTATGAATTGCAAAGACTTGGAGCAACTAATTATAGAAGGAAAAGCAGATTATGTGATTCATTTGGAATGTTCGACGACAGCATATAGAGAAGTTCTGCATTCTGTATCAAAGCATATTGAACATGTTATACCAATTGGAAGAATCAATGGCTCATTTGATGCGGTGGCATTTATTATTCTTAAAAAGAATATTACTGGATTTTTATGTACAGATTGGGTAGATGATTTCAAAGATACTACATTTGACCTATTTGCAGGATCTATTTTGGCTTATCAGAATCTGAGCAGTTTGGATATAACAAAAGATTATGAGGAGTTTACAAATGCAGGTTCAATTTTCTCTGTGTATAAAAGAATTACGGAAGGCGACTGCCCGGCTGAAATAAATCTTGATTCAACTAAAATCAGGATTGGTTTGGGAACTAAAGATTATGATGTATATGCAGTGTACTCTGGGAAGACAGAATTACAATCGCTGTTTCACTCGATGTTAATTTTACCTGCACTGGTTTATGTATTTGAAGAATTAAGGCAGGAAGGTGGAGAAGAAACTTATCATAACAAAGAGTGGTTTTTAGCATTGGAAAAGTCTTATGCAAAGAGAGGAATATCCTTCATGGAAGAGGTACTTAATCCAGAAAAGACCTCTTATCAGCTGGCACAAGAGGCAATGGAATTGCCCTTGAGTAAAGCTTTTGACCAGATTCCTGTATTTTTTGATACAACAGAGGAGGACCAGTAATGAAACTGTACATAATGAAGCGAGAAGCACTTGAAACGCTTAAAGCTGATTTGCCAAGTGTTTATGGAAAATATTATACAGAAAAAACAAATCAGTGGATTTACGAAATTTGTGGAGAGGATCCTTTTATCGAATTTAAGGATGTTACAGAATTTAAATTGGCTGATTTAAATTCGGATTTGACACCAGGAGAAATAGATCTTAATAATTGCAAGATTCTTTATGAAAAACTGCAGTTTTTGAGTGAATCACAAGCTAGTGATGAACGTCTATGGGCAGGATTGGCCCATACCACATTTTATGGCTATATGCGTAAACGCTGGGGGTATGGATATGGAAAAAAGCCAAAGAGTGCTGAAAAAGAAGCAGGAGCTATTCAGACCAGATTTTTTTATAGATATACTGGAAGAAGTGGTTTTTATAGAAATACCTTATCAAAATGTTGGTGGGTAGGACGTAACACTTATGATCCTAATAATAAAAATCACTTTGAAAGTCTGGATATTATTGGAAGTAATGATTTGAACTCTAAAATCAGTGAGTTCTTTTATAACTTTACCTTCTCATCTAATCCAGAGGTTATGGCTGGCATTATAGAAGCACTCCGACAATTTAAAGAGGAAGGCCGTCATATACTGGTGCGTGATCATATAAGACCTGCAATGTCATATTTAAATGCAGTTGGAGGATCAGTGGTTATTGATTGTTTGGAAAGGGAGGAAATTACTCGGATATTTTCTGATGCAGTAGATGCAATTATGCAAGGCGATGTTCCTACGCTAAATCTTGAAGGAAATATATCTGCCGAAGGAGAGGATATTGATTATTCTGATGATGAAAATGTTGATGCAGTAAATGCGTCAGATGTTCCTGAGGTGACATTAGGATGTAAGGTTGTAATTCGTAATATAGATAAGGAAATTAAAACATATAAATATGATATGATAAATGGAATGTTGCCTAAAGCGGTTGAAGTGTTTACAGGATGTAAAGTTGGAGATGTCATTGAAATGATGGGAAAAGAATGGAAAATAGAGGATGTAGTATTCTAAATTTAAAAGGGGTAGAGTGGTTGTAGCGAATGTGCCGTTAATGGGTCAAAAAGAAAGTAGTATAACATTTGGTTGTTATAAGATGGTAGGGGGGGACATATGGAGACAATTACTACAGAAAAAAATCAAAAAATTCCGGATGAGCGGACCTGGAAAAATAGTGCGAATATTTTGTGCAATTATATGAAAAAGATAGAATATTTGCAAATGATATTAGAGAATCAAGCGATTATACCAAGATATGTAATTGAACCACTGGATTATTTATCTATTGATGGATTATTTAAAATTGCTTTTCCCATGACCTGTTTTTGTGATATTCCATTTTCAAAGGTAAATGGGCACATGAGATTTTATGGACAATATGGAATTGCATTTAATAAAGATCCTTTTATTAAAAAATTTTGTGTACAACCCATTCATTATATGAATATACAATCTCCCTTAGCAAATGATTTTAAACAAACATTTTCAGAGTATTTTCATTCTGGTAAAGAAGCGAGCCCAAAAGATAAGATATTAGTGGATTATTTATTAAGTACATTACTATACATGAAACCGTTGTCAGGAATTGAAGAGATTGATGGAACAAAGACGCGATATGTATATCAGGATGAATGTGAATGGCGCTATATTCCTACAAAAAATTTCCCTAAGAAATTGAATCTTATTTTGGTTAAAGAAGCAACTGAGAGGGGGAGAGATATATATTCAAGAGCTTTACAAGACCATGAAGAAACATGGATTAAGTTTGATTGGGAAGATATAAGATATATTATAGTACCGGATGATAATGCATTACATAAAATTATCAATGTAATAAGTAATCTTTCAATAAACGAGAGAGAAAGGTATTTGTTAATTTCTAAAATTGAAGTTAGTGCAAGATTTACGGAGGATTTGGTATGATTGCAGATTTTGATAAGGTATTTGGAAAAAGGGATGAAGATCGTATTTCTATTCCAGAAGAGATATTAGAAAATATCAATAAAGAATTGCCCAATAATTTATTTTGCTATAAAGATTCAGAAAAAGGAGTTATTATATCCCCCAAACCGGAAAAGGAATTACAAGTTAAAGTGGAACTTGACCCAGATGAAACTTTGAGGGAACGTTTAAAAAATATTCCAAAAGAAAAATGGACAGATTATTTTTATCGCACGCAACAACGTGTTCGAGTAAAAAACGTTTGTATGGGAGATGAGAACAAAAAAATTCCAATTGAACAAATAGGATATAATCCACTAGCAGAAAGTCCTAAAATAGTAGAGAACTATATGTATCCAGAAAAATTCCCAGAGCCTTTCCAGATGCCAATAGAAACGCCAGATGGGGAAAAAATTATTCTAGAAATACAACGGCAGCCCTATGATAGTATGGTTATATCAAAATATATAAATGTAAATTATCCAGCTGTTAAACTTGAGATGCTTATTAATGAAGAGAATATTGAGCAATCTAAACTTACTTATTCTATTACGCCATCAAAAGCTAATACAGTTACAGAGGCTTTAGCTGCAATCAGAGTTTATAAATATTTGCAGAATGGAGAGGCGTTAATTGATGGGAAGAAGGTGTTTTCACCGACTTTGGAAAGAAAACAGATTGATTCAGAGCAATTGAGCAAATGGGATGACTTTTGGAGTTGCCTAAAAAAGTTAGAAGAATTGTTGTCAGTATCATTTGATCCATCCGTTGAATTAACAGAAGAGGATGCTTTGTTTATGGGACAATTGGAGGATTCATTAATAAAAGGAAAAATAGTAAAGTGGAAGCATCCGTTTGATCATTTACATGTTCAAAAAATAGATATGAAGTCAGGTACAATTGAAGAGGTGGTTGGGAAGGGAAAAATAGAATTTGGATTCATGGAAGGCCCGATAGAAGCCTCTTTAATGGGCGCAGATTTTCAGCTATATAGTGAAACCTGGATGAGAGACTTTGTAATTACAGGTATTGAGTGGGATGATGAATCACATGCAGGTGCTGAGATGTACATTGCAGACGAAGGTAATGATTGTTGGATACTTACGAGAAAATATATGACGGAAGATGAGTATACTAAGCGAAATGGAAAGGGTATACGGAAATAACTAGTGAGAGAGTAGAGCAGTGTTACGGCAAGAATTTTGGAGGGTGAAATATGAGCATAAAGCCAGAAAACAAAATAGTAAAAGATATTTTGTTATCAAGAAGACAATTTGTAATTCCTAGATTTCAAGAAAAATTACTATAGAAATTCAAAGTATAAGGAAGTAATTACCTTTTGTAATGCTCGTGATGAATGGAAAGTGGAAAATATAATAGAAAGGGCTAAAATGATGTCAAAGATAGATCATACTTGTATTCTTGACATAGGATTGGAAATATAGTTGTTGAAAACAGAATTTAATACAATAGATTATTACAACACCAATGCCAACTCTTTTGCCTCCTCCACCCGCTCGGTTGACTTCACGCAGACCCAGGACAAGTTCCTGCGTCTACTTCCGTCAACTGCAACAATTCTTGATTTTGGCTGCGGTTCCGGCAGGGACACGAAGTATTTTCTGGATGCGGGGATGCGTGTCGATGCGACGGACGGATCGGAAGAGTTGTGCAAGTTAGCAAGTGAATATACAGGAATTCCGGTGCAGCAGATGCTGTTCGAGGAATTGGATGCGAAGGCGCAGTACGATGGTATCTGGGCCTGTTCTTCGATTCTGCATCTTCCGAAAGATGTATTGCAAGATGTTTTTAAGAAGATGCTAGAAGCGTTAAAGGAGCACGGAGTTATTTACACTTCGTTCAAGTACGGAACGTTTGAGGGGGAGCGGAACGGACGATTTTTTACGGATTTTACGGAAGAAACGTTCCGGGAATTTGTAGCGGATGTGGATGGAATTCGGATTGAGGAAATGTGGATTACCGGAGATGTCAGACCGGGCAGAGGTGAGGAACGATGGCTGAATTTAATTCTGCGGAAAATTTGAATATCGATTTGGTAGAGAACGTTTCGACGGATGTGATGACCGGTGGCGTGGATGAGAGGATGTTTTTGTATTCACGGCTGGCGCGCAGCATGAAGACGGCGAATGGCGTTGACATTATTGTGTCGTTTTTGATGGAATCCGGAGTGAAGATGATTTTAAAGGACTTGGATCAGGCGTTGCAGCGTGGCGCGAAGATTCGCATTCTTACCGGAAATTATCTTGGAATTACGCAGCCATCCGCTTTGTATCTGATCAAGAGAAAGCTGGGGGATCAGGTGGATCTACGTTTTTACAATGATCCGAGACGGTCGTTCCATCCCAAGGCATACATGTTTCATTATGATCATTATAGTGAGATGTATATTGGTTCTTCCAATGTGTCGCGGAGTGCGTTGACTTCTGGCATTGAGTGGAATTATCGGTTTAACAGTCAGAAGGATCCGCAGAGTTATCGCAAATTCTATGAGACGTTTGAGGATTTATTTGAGCATCATTCGATTGTGATCGATGAGGAGGAACTGAAACGCTATTCGAAGAATTGGCATCGCCCGGCGGTGGCGAAGGATCTGGATAAGTATGATCAGAATGATGAGCCGGATACGAATGTGCGGATGCTTTATGAGCCGCGCGGTGCACAGATTGAGGTGCTTTGTGCACTGGATGCGACGCGTGCGGAAGGGGCAAAACGCGCTTTGGTGCAGGCAGCGACAGGCGTAGGAAAGACATGCATTGCGGCTTTTGATTCGAAAGCATATGCAAGGGTTTTGTTTGTTGCGCATCGTGAGGAAATCCTAAATCAGGCGGCGGCTACGTTTCGTAATATCCGTGGTTCCGAGGATTATGGCTTTTTCCGGGGCGCGGATAAATGTACTGATAAGTCGGTGATTTTTGCTTCGGTGCAGACGCTTGGCAAGTCGGAATATTTGAATGAAAAGTATTTTGCACCGGATTATTTTGATTATATTGTAATTGACGAATGTCATCATATGGTCAATCAGGCATATCGCAAGATTGTGAATTATTTTCAGCCGAAGTTTCTACTCGGTCTGACGGCGACGCCAGAGCGAATGGATGGCAGGGACATCTATGAGGTCTGCGATTATAATGTGCCGTATGAGTTGCCGCTTGCGGATGCGATTAATAAGGGAATGCTGGTGCCGTTTCACTATTATGGAATCTACGATGACACAGATTATTCCAAGCTGCATGTGGTCAAGGGGCGATATGATGTGGCAGAATTGAATGCGGCTTATATGAAAAATGAAGGCAGACGTGATCTGATCTACAAATATTATTGCAAATACGGGTCCAGGCGTGCGCTCGGGTTTTGCTGTTCGCGTGAGCATGCGGAGGAGATGGCGAAGGATTTCTGTGCGCGTGGGATTCCGGCAGTTGCGGTATACAGTGATGCGCACGGCGCGTTTTCGGAAGCCAGAGATGTTGCAATTGATAAGTTGCGGAGCGGAGAGATTCGTGTGATTTTTTCTGTGGATATGTTCAATGAGGGCATTGATGTTCCATCGGTTGATATGGTGATGTTTCTTCGCCCTACAGAATCGCCGACGGTGTTTTTGCAGCAGCTTGGTCGAGGCTTGCGTAAAAGTAAGGGCAAGGATTACCTGAATGTATTGGATTTCATTGGCAATTATTTGAAAGCGGGAAGGGTGCGTTACCTTCTTACCGGAAAAAGCATGCCGGATGGGAAGAACTATGATCCGGCGGATCACTCCGATTATCCGGATGATTGTGTGATCGATTTTGATATGCGTCTGATTGATCTGTTTAAGGAGATGGATAAGAAACATCTTCGTATCCGGGATCAGATCCGCAACGAATATTTCCGGGTGAAGGAATTGCTGGATAAGCGTCCGTCACGCATGGATTTATTTACTTATATGGACGATGATGTGTATCAGATGGCGATGACACATTCTGCCGATAATCCGTTTAAACGTTATCTTGATTTCTTAAAGGATTTGGATGAACTGACGGCTGATGAAGCTGATTTGTGTGGCGGAATCGGGCGGGAGTTTATCAGTCTGATCGAGAATACGAATATGACGAAGGTATATAAGATGCCGGTACTGATGGCTTTCTATAATCACGGAAATGTGCGGATGGAAGTGACGGAGGCGGAGCTTCTGGCAAGCTGGAAGGAGTTCTTTAACACAAGCACGAACTGGAAGGATATGGATAAAGCGACGACATATCAGGATTTTCTTGCAATCTCCGATAAGGAGCATGTGAAGAAGATTATGCAGATGCCGGTGAATTTTCTGCTGAAGTCAGGAAATGAGTTCTTTGTGGAGAAGGATGGCGAGGCGCTGGCTTTGCGCGAGGATTTGCGGGATGTGATCGGGAAACCGGCTTTCGCGGAGCAGATGCAGGATGCGATTGAGTATCGGGCGATGGATTATTATCAGAGAAGATATCGGGAGAGAGAATAATCATGTTTTTTATGATGGGAATTACAGACGGACGAAAAGATTTCGATTTCGTGCAGACAGTGATCTGTGACGTATGCGGGAAGTACGGCAGATATCAGGTGTTTATGACTTATACAGTACTGTCGCTTTTTCTGATTCCGTGCTTTAAGTGGAACAAGCATTATTATGTGCAGACGAGCTGTTGTGGTACGTTGTATGAATTGGATTCGGAGATTGGCAAGGCAATCGCGCGCGGTGAGCAGATTGAGATATTGCCGCAACATCTGCGACTGGTGAACTGGGGCGGTTATAGCAGGGGCGTGAAACGTTGCAGCAATTGCGGATATGAGACGGCGGAAGATTTTGAATTTTGTCCGAAGTGTGGGATGCGGTTTTAATGGATATCCGCTATACTGGGTGTAAGGTATAGCGGATGTTTTATATGCGATTGAGTAAGGAGGAGAGACTATGCTTTTTATTTGTTACCCGAAATGTTCTACCTGCCAGAAGGCTGGAAAGTGGCTGGATGAGCACGGAGTTGCGTACACGCAGCGTCATATTGTGGAAGAGAATCCGACATATGAGGAGTTGAAGAAGTGGCATGCGTTGAGCGGACTGCCGCTAAAGAAGTTCTTCAATACAAGCGGAATGTTGTACAAGGAAATGAAGTTGAAGGACAAGCTCCCGACGATGAGCGAGGATGAGCAGTTACAACTTCTGGCAACGAATGGAATGCTTGTGAAGCGGCCGCTTGCGGTGACGGATGATATGGTGCTTGTTGGGTTTAAGGAAGCGGAGTGGGCAAAGCTTACGGAGTGACCTGATTTTCAATGAGCCGGAAGTTGTAAAATTCTAATGACGGAAGAGGAATTATGATGAAGCCGAGAACATCAAAATCAATGGAACTATATAACACGCTCCTTGACCGAGGCTATCCGCAAGAATTCTGTGAGCAGATTTCGCTGAATCTGAACACGGACTGGACGGCGCAACGGATGATGGGTTATCTGTCGCACTATAAGAAGCTGCCGATGGCGGAGATTGTGGATGAGATGTTAGCGATTCTCAGTGACCGTAACCGGATCATGAAGAAGCATGAGCTGGAGGATACGAACGCGAAGTGGAACGAGTTTTTGAATCGCGGATTTGGAGAAAACTAATTCGCTTGACAGACCGTGGATGAATATCTACACTAACAATTAATAGTATAAGCTGATGGGATAAAATCGAAGGATTGAAGGAGGCTATATTATGAATATCTACGACGAATTAGAAAATTTAAAAGCGGAGGCTCGCTCCAACCCGGAGCTGGCGCAGGCATTACTTGCAACGCGTGAGATGAAGAATTCGGTGTCGGCTTTTTGCAGGATTGCGCAGGAGCATGGATGTACGTTTTCGGCGTTTGACCTGGTTACTGCGGGAGAGGATTCTTACGCAGCGATGCGGCGCTCGACGAATGGTGGAGGCGAGAATTCGCCGCTTCTGCAAGGAGAAGATGATCTGTACGAAATGTTTTTAGTCGAATTGATGTAAAACAAAGTATTTGTACTGCATAATGGATATAATGTAGGTAACAGTTGGGAAAGTGACAAGTACATAAGGAGGGTTTTTACATGATTGAGAATTACAAGGCATTATTGAAACCGGAGGATGAGGAGCTGCACGAGCGTTTGGAACAGGCGCACGCGCGGCTTTTTGCGCAACAGATGCAGATGAAGGAGAAAAATCTCCCGGTACTGATTTTGTTTGAGGGCTGGGGAGCCGCAGGCAAAGGCACACTTTTAGGTCGTGTGATCAGGGAGCTTGATCCCCGCTTTTTTACGGCAGTATCGATGCATGCGCCGACCGCGGAGGAGAAGCGTAAGCCGTTTCTGACGCGTTTTATGGAGCAGATTCCGGAGGCGGGCCGGTTCCTGTTTATGGATTCCGGCTGGATGTCGGAGATCTGTCACGATGTGCTGATGGATCATATGGATGCGAAGCTGTATAAGGAGCGGATCGGAAGTGTGCGGCGTTTCGAGAGAGGCCTGACGGATAACGGTTATCTGGTGCTGAAATTCTTCTTTCATATCAGCAAGAAGGAGCAGCGGAAACGCCTGGACAACCTTCTGGATTCGAAGAATACGGCCTGGCAGGTGGATGATTTTGACCTCTGGGAGAACAAGCATTATGACAAGTGCTACGAGGTTTATGACACATTTCTCGAGGACACGACAACTTCAAGTTCGCCTTGGTATGTGATCGATGCGAAAGCGAAGAAATGGGCGGAGCTGCAGATTATGGAGACGATCGTGGCGGGAATTGATATGGCACTCAAGAATCATGCGCTGACGGTGCCGTTGATCCAGAATACATTCCCGCTCAAGAAAATGCCGAAACTGTCTGAAGTGGATTTAAGTGTTTCGGTTGAGCCGGAGGAGTACAAGAAGGAGTTGAAGGAGTTGCAGGCGCGGCTCCACGATCTGCACAATCAGGCATATCGGCGTCACATCCCGATCATCGTTGCTTACGAGGGCTGGGATGCTGCCGGCAAAGGTGGTAATATCAAGCGTCTGACAGCGGCGCTTGATCCGCGCGGATATGAGGTGATTCCGATCGCGAGTCCGAAGCCTTATGAGAAAAGCCGTCATCACCTGTGGCGTTTTTGGGTGCGACTGCCGAAGACAGGGCATTTTGCCATCTTCGATCGCACGTGGTACGGCCGCGTGATGGTGGAGCGGCTGGAAGGTTTCTGCAGTGAGAACGACTGGCAGCGTGCGTACAATGAGATCAACGAGTTTGAGAAGGAATTGACGGATTGGGGTGCGATCGTGATCAAGTTCTGGGTGCATATTGATAAGGATACGCAGCTGGCGCGTTTTACGGAGCGGCAGAACACGCCGGAGAAGCAGTGGAAGATTACGGACGAGGATTGGCGCAACCGCGAGAAGTGGGATGCGTATGAGGTGGCTGTGGACGAGATGATCGCGAAGACGAGCACGACGTATGCGCCTTGGCACATTCTGGAGTCCAATGATAAGCATTATGCGAGATTGAAAGCTTTGCGCATCGTGGTTGAGAATCTGGAAGAAGCATTGGAGAAGAAGTAGCATGCACATTCTGTATGAAGTGTTTCTTGTGGAGTTGATGCAGGGAGTAGTTTATGAATAAAAGAAAAGAAATTATGATTGCACTCGCGCTCATCCTTGCGGCGGGAGCCGCGGTGGTGGGAAGCCGCATGATAAAAAATAACAAACATAGTGAAGTGAACACAGAGACGGAGAATGCATCGGAGAAGGTGGTGCAGGAGAGCGAGCTTGTTGCTGACAGAGATTCAGAAGAAGTGCCGCAGGAGACACAAGAGAAGGTGACAGATACAGTCGGTACAGAATCTGACAGAAAATCCGATACAGAAACTCCGGAAGCTTCTTATGCTGATGATTTCTATATTTCCGAGATCCCGGACGATATCTTCGCTAAGATGCAGGGGAAATCTTACAAGGAAGACTGCACGGTTCCGCGCGAGGATCTGCGCTACGTACATGTGCGGCATATGGGATTTGACGGGGAAGCGAAGGACGGCGAGCTCGTTGTAAATAAGGCGATTGCCGATGATGTGCTTGCGATTTTCGAGGAATTGTATAAGGCGGATTATCCGATCGAGAAAGTCCGCCTTGTGGATGAATACGATGCGGATGACGAAGCTTCGATGAGTGACAACAATTCTTCGGCGTTCAATTTCCGGTTCATTTCACACACGATGCGCATCTCCAAGCACGGGCTTGGGATGGCGGTGGATATCAACACGCGTTACAATCCTTATGTGAAGACGGTGGACGGAAAGCTTTCCATCGAGCCGGCGAATGGCGCGGACTATGTGGATCGCAGCAAGGATTTTCCGCACAAGATCGATCATGAGGATCTATGTTACAAACTGTTCAAGGAGCATGGGTTCACCTGGGGTGGCGATTGGACACACTCTAAGGATTACCAGCATTTTGAGCGCGATTACTAATCGATGACGTGGTGGTTCAGCCAGCGGCGCGAGTGGAAGCGCAGCGTGAAGATGACCGCGCGCACGCTCCAGTCGGCGAACATGCCGATCCATACGGCAATCGGTCCGAAGCCCCATACGCGGCATAAGTAAATACATAAGCTTACTCTACAAAGCCACATCGTGCAGCAGGAGGTGATCATGGAAAACTTGACATCGCCTGCTGCTCGCATTCCGTAAGCAGGAACAAAGGAAAGCACCCACGAGATCGGCTTTACGATCGTGATGAATACGACCATGGAGAAGCAGAGATCGGCGCTGGCTTTTTCCATTCCACCGAGCATGGTGATTGGCTTGGTCAAAGCGAACACGAGCAGGCAGCTTGCGATAATGACAATCTCTGCCAGCCAGGAGAGCTTCTTAATATAGTAGATGGCTTCGTCCTTGCGACCGGCACCGAGGCACTGACCGACGACGGTCATGAGGCCGATGCCGATACCAATCGCTGCGATACCGTTTAAGTTCTCCAGAATGTTGGTCATTGCCTGTGCCGCAATTGCAACGGTTCCGAGGGTGGAGACGGTCGACTGGATTGCGAGCTTACCGAACTGGAACATGCTGTTCTCGATGCCGGACGGGATACCAATCAGCAGAATTTTCTTGATAGTTAACCAGTCCGGGCGGATCGCAAGGTAGTTGCGGACGCGGATTGGAGCGATACTTGCAGGGGTGTCCAATTGGACACCTTGAACCGATGGCGTTTTCCGGGAATGGAAAATATAGGTTTTCAATGGATGTACCTGATCCTCCATACGAAGGAATCCAATGACGGCAACTGCGCAGAAAATGCGTGAGATCAGTGTCGAGATTGCAGCACCTTCGACACCCATGTTGCAACCGAAGATGAGGATCGCGTTGCCGCCGATGTTCATGAAGTTTGAGACAACGGAGATGATCATCGGAGTGCGGCTGTTGTTCTGTGCACGCATGATCGAAGCACCGGCATCGTAGAGACCGATGAACGGGAACGAAAGCAGCGTGAACAGGAAGTAGACCTGTGAGTTGCGCATAACGTCTGCTTCTACGGCACCAAAGATGGCGCGCAGTAACGGATAACGGAACACCAGACATACGACAGACAATGCGGTCGACAAGAGTGCCATAACATAAAGTACCTGGCGCGCCGCGTTATTGGCGCCTTTTTCATTGTGACTGCCCAGATACTGGGAGCAGAGGATCGCGCCTCCGGCGGCAAGCGCGGACAGTGCCTGAATGACTAATATGTTGATCGAGTCGACGAGCGAGACCGCGGAGATTGCGGCGGAGCCGACGTTGCTGACCATCATGGTGTCGACGGTTCCCATCAGGGATGAGAGAAGCTGCTCGACGATGATCGGGATCAGCAGCTTGCGCAGATCGACGTTGCTGTATATGTGAGCGATGGACTCGGATTTTTTCGTTGATTTTGTGATTGATTTATTTCTCATGATTATACCTTCGGATTAAATATGTAAAATTCGCAACTCATAGGTTAGAACAAAGAATTCAATGTGTCAACCACGAGGTAAGAAATACGAACGGTTGATTCGCCAACTTGTCCATCGTTGCGATGTCGATCTGCAACGGACTTACGCAGGGCGTACAGCCACTTATCAGCGAAAGCCACGGCCGCGGCGACCGGATGCAGGTGAAGAAATTTTTGCGCTGGGGCGCAGGTAATTTTATGTGTAAGATGTAAATATAGTGAAAAATCTGCATTAGATAAGCAAAAAATCACTGTTTTTTCAAAAAACAGTGATTTTTTGCACTATAAAAGGTATAATATCACTATGAATGAAAAGGAGTGGGATAAATGGAACCATATAAAGCGAAAAAAATGCCGTTAGAGTATAAAATAGACAAAGAATTGCTAAAATTAATTGCGGAAGCAAATGTAAAATATGGCGAATATAAATCAATGTTAAATTCATTGGAATTTGATGCTGGTTTTTTTTTAGATTCTATTATTTTAAATGAAAGTTACAAATCAACACAGATTGAGGGAACGCAAATTTCACAGGATGAAATATATTATTTAAAATATATGGAAAAAAGTGATGATAGTCAGGAAATTCAAAATCTGAAAAGGACAATTGAATATGCACAAACTCGTTTTCAATCAGGAGAAAAAATAAATTATGAACTTGTGAATGAAATGCACAGGATTATATTGGATAGCGCTAGAGGATCACAGAAGACTCCGGGCAAAATCAGAATCACGCAGAATTGGATCGGCCCTAGAAGGTGTACAATGGAGAGCGCAACATTTATACCTCCAATTCCGGAAGAGGTGTATGGATTACTTATGAATTTGTATGATTATATGAATGATGAATTTGTAGATCCTTTGTTGGTAAATGTTGCTTTATCTCATATGCAGTTTGAAACAATACATGCTTACAAAGACGGAAATGGACGATTAGGGAGAGCTTTGATTCCAATACAAATGTCAATGTTAGATGAAGGCACACCTATTTTATATATGTCGGAGATCCTTGAATTGTATAAACCATCTTATCAAAGAAATCTAATGGAATGTAGAAGGGGCAATGTGACAGGATATATTAAATTCTTTCTGCAATGCGTTATTGATCAGTGTAATTCGTATATTTATAAACTTGAAAGAATCAAAGAGATATACAAGAACGATATGGAAACAATTAAAGTGTTCAAAGGAAATTCTATATACAGAATAATGCCTGTTATCATGAAACAAATTGTTTTTACCAAAAAAGAAGTGCAGGAAATGTCCGGAGTATCCGTAAATGTTGTGTCAAAAATAATAAATCAGTTGGTAGATTTGAAAGTAATTGTACCAGATACAACAATTGTGAAAAAGGGATATCGATATCAGAAAATATATGAAGTATTTGTTGGTACGAATAATTATTGAGAGTAGTTTGAAAATATAACCCCCTTTTTACAAAAGTGTGTCTGATGCATATTAACTCATAATTATACGAAAGCCCACACTTTTATTCATTTTTCTATTCATTTCTGGCTAATGGGTATTCATTTTTACTCTAAGTTGTCGTGCAATTTATTAGAATGGAATTTTTGAAAGAGCCAGCACCTTGAATGGGCTGACTCTTTCAATGTCACCTGTAATTGACAAACTGAAATTTTTGTTATTCTACGATACCTTCAATATAGCTGTAATCAATATTTCCCTTTGTAACAGAATAGAAAAATGGATCTTTTCTAATTGTATCATCTGAATTGATAATAAAATTATTCCAATCGCCTGCCTCGTTGCCATCAGACAAATAAATAGTAACTTTGAAACTATATCCCATATATCCCAAAGATAGCTTTGACCGCTTTACTTCGACGCCATTCAAATTTTCGACAATATGCTGAATCTGCTCTTTGTCGGTAATATGTGTTGCGTTTCCGCTATTGCCATTGAAAACAACTATTTCCATGACCTCATTAGGGTCTAAGTCCATCAAGTCGAGTGGAATATTAAACCATACAACAATGCCCATCAAAAGAATTATCACAACAGACAGCAATATGATGATTTTCTTTTTCATATCAGCTCACCTCCTTTGTCAACTTTCGATTTATCTATTTTCATAATCAATCAAAATCTTCTTACAACTACTACAACGATAAGCTTCACAATGAGGGATTCCTTCTGACCCTTTACTCAATTCCAGATCGTCCGATTTTTTAATACGAAAAGCTTTTATCGGATTATCAACTGCAAAAGTAATGTCTCGTGAACTCATTAGGTATCCTCTTATCATTTCATCACCACAATATGGACATTTCATGCAGATTCACCTCCTATAAATTCTGATTTGATAAGCTCCTCTAAGAGATTATGTTTCAATTTTCTTCTATGTATTTCACT
>OGEU01000747.1_pt1 | contig 31322 bp, 42 predicted proteins | sample 1570651 | NCBI WGS metagenome assembly OGEU01 (sample SAMEA2582129, study PRJEB24529) | metagenome | biome: Human gut stool | place: China | collected 2011 | reverse complement strand
GGCTGATTTCTGTTATGATTAGAGTGTCGCCTTTCTTCATCCTCTTGAGAAGCGGGCCTAGCCTTCGATCATTGGAAGTCTTCGTTCCTGAAGCTGTTTCTGATACCCATTTGTCTATTACAAAACCTTTCTCTGTAGCGAACTTCTGAACTTCGAACCGCTGATTTTCGACTGTCTGTTTATCGGTCGAAACTCTAATATATGCGTAAACCATTTTTTCGGTGAAGATACTGCTATTCAGAGGTTCATCCAAAAAGAAGAAAAGACGACCGTTAAAAGTAGAAAGAACATGATCGAGAAAGTGAATTTATCCAATGCAGAGGTAATAAATGAATTGTTAACCACAATTCCGGTATCTACCATAGAGAAAAACGGCCTTAAACCTTCTAAAGATGTAAGAATGGAAAGGTTCATGGCCACTACGGTTTCGAGAGTAGTATATGAGTGGAAGACCAAGACATCTGTATCTACCGCTTTGCTCATTAGTTTGAAATCTGCCGGAGATCGAGCAGCAACTCTCTTTTTTATGAACATCTACAGATCAGCGAATATAGTAAAGGTGCCTAATATAATTTTAAATCGAATAGGTGGGATCAGTGTACCAGCTACTCCAAGGTTTAAAATCTGGTTTGATGAAAGTAACGGCAATTTCAAGATTATATTGGAGAGAACAGAATATACACCATCCGTCTTTGTGAAGATACTACAAACTAACTTAACCAGTACTGATACTATACCTCTGTCAGTTGCCAGTCAAGATGAAGTTGATGCAGCGGCATATATTGATGTGACACAATAATAGTAGGGGGATAATCCCCCCCTGCAGATTACTCAATCTCAATTTTTACTGCATTTTCTGGCAATGTATCTTCGGTCAGATGATATGTATAATTCCCGGATTCAAGTAATGGAGAAATATTCGTAACAGAGAAATCAACGCTTGTAACCAAGTATATTGACATCTTAGTCCCATCTTTCACGTAATAAAAATCAGCACCAATACCATTATTTAGTTTTTTAACTGCTGCGTTCGATGGACCTGTAGTAGCCATTGAAAATGACATCAGATATAAACCTGCAAGTGCTCCCTCAATTCTTCCGGCTGTAACCAATACAGTAACAGTAGTACGGCCAACTGTCGAATACAGCTTTATACAGGCGTTATTTTTACTAATTGATAGCCCTACAGATTTGACGTATCTATTAGAATTGGCATCAAGTAACCCTTTTTGTTCCTTTGTTGATAGCGGCATTTGGCTGCGAATCAGTTCTATCACATTGGTATCTGTGACTTGTATCTTCTCTATCATACTATCCTACTTTTAACGGTCGTCATTTTCGGATAAAAACGACAACCGGTTTAACATTTTGTTTTTATTCTCGTTTTGTTTAATATTTTGCTAATTAATTGGGTCTTCGTAAGTACGTTCTTCCAATTCCGCATAAGAATAGGCTACGTCCGTTCCTTTAGTTAGAATCCATATTGCACCTAATGACATGAACTCATATACTCCGCTTTTTGATATAGCGATCTTATTGCAATAATGATATTCATTATTTTCAAATGTAAGTTCATTAAATCCATCTGTTGTTACAACTGAAGTATAACCATAAGTGCTTCCCATTGCTGCATTATATATTGTCAACGAGATTTTCATCCCATTATATTGGACAGCCTCTGGAAGCATATACATACTCTGGGAAATTCGGTTTGGACGGCCATTCCGAAATTCAGAGCCAAAAGCCGGATTCAAAAAGAAATACCCCTCGTTTGCACGGAAATCATGCATCCGAACAAATGATGCATTGGCAATAATTGTCCCCTCAACTTCAACATTACGTCCCTTGAAGCTCCCAGTCAGAAAATCAAGGAGTAAGTTTGGTCGAAACTTGTTTGCCGGATTCATCGGGTCATTGTAATTAAAATCTTTATATCCGCCTACCGTTTCTACAGCAGAGCCATCGGCTTTTATTCCGTATTGCGAAAACATATACTGCCCATAGAACACCGCACTTGCCAGCTTGGCGAAATTCGCCATCAGAATCTCAACGAATGAATACCTGACCTTGTCCATCAGCACCCAGGTGGCCTTGCTGCCGTTGGCCGCATAGTCCTTTTTCGGATTAATATTCTTAAAAGTGCCCTCCTTGTTCAATACGTAATACTGCCCCTCACACAGCACCATGGGTGCGGACAGTGGGGTACGGGTATAGGATACGGATGCCGCGTACTCCCCGGTCGGATAGACCAGCGGGCCGACCGGTCCCTGCTGGAGATACTTCACTTCTCCCGTCTTGCTTGCCAACGCTTTCTTTGCCATATCATGCTGCCGTTGAGATTGTCCATGAAACATTGCCGCCTGCCTGCTGGCACATAGCTTCGGTGCAGGTACCGCTTGCCGCAGCCACATTCGCCGTAGCCGGATTGAGAATGACCCCTGCCGAATCCATAAAGACAAAATAGAACAGCATATTCTTTGCCTTCGTGGTCTGTCCCCGCTTGACAAGGATAGGCGTATAAGTCACCGAATCTCCGGAACCGGAAACAATCGTCTCATCCTCGGGATTGGGATTAGTTATGATGTCGTATGGGTCTGACAAGTCCATCACCGTCTGCGTGTCAAGGCCTATCAGATTGCCGCCCTGCGACACCTCCACCTTAAAGATGCCCGTAGTGTCAACCAGGCTGTCCGTAACGGTCAGACTCTTGCCGGTCTGGTCGACGAGTGTCTGCCAGGCACCGTTAACCATCCTGGACCACTTGTAGGTTAGTCCGGAGGTGATCTCTGACGCTCCACGTCTCGCCATTGCCGTGAGAACGACACTGCCTCCCTTCTCACGGATGGCAAAGTATTTGTCATCTCCGGAAACGATGGTCACCACGTTCTGGTTGCCTACCCCCTTGGTAATAGGGATGCTGTAGACGAACTGCACCTCATCCGACACGTTGCCCACGGTCACCGTAGCCACCGCCTTGACGCTACAGCTCGCACCGGACGACGCCTTCACCAGGTTCTTCACGATCTGAAGCCCGTAATAGTTCGTAGTGCCCGCCTTGTAAGGGATGTACTTGAAATGCCCCGTCTCGCCGCCAAACGTGTTCGTGGAAACGTTGGATGTGAAGCTTATCAACACGTCATTGAAATACCACCTGATGGAAGAGGGCACCACAACCCCCTCAGCCACCCGTGAGGAGGTGAGAAGGAAGGAGAGCGTCGGCTTCATCGCGGTGAAGTCGGGGGCTATGTTGGTCGGAGCACCCGATTCACCATCATACTCTTGATAGAGGTCGCCTTTGTCGCACATAATCGCTGGCATGTAAACGCCAGACTTTTGCGAAAAGATTACCTGCCCGACCTTACTCGCTACGCTCATCGGTCACCTCCTCCCCGTCTTTATCCATGAAACCCTCCGGAGTGGCGACCTCCACCGGATCTTCCACGCCGTCTATCTCACCCTTGGCCTGCTGCGGGGAAAGGCACACGCCCCCGACTACTGCCGCCCGGTCGAATACCGTATCGCCGGGAAAGCCTGCCACATCGGCCTGCCATAACAGCACATTGCCGTCGGCAGTGCTGTTGCGGATTCCTGCCACTCCCAGCTTGTCCGCAACCTCTCTCGTCACTTTGATATAAAATGCCATACTGCTATCGATTAATGGTTAAACATCTCTTTTCCTTGCCACTATAAACTTACCGCTGTCATCCGTCACGTACTTGCCGTCAGATGTCACCACCGCCGCATACGGGCCCTTGTCAATCACCTTCAGCTGTAGCATCATGCCGTCGGTGCATGGGATGGAGGGCGAGTACCCGGCAGCGGCCAGCACGTATGAGGAGGCGCCGGCCGCCTTCGTGTACCATTCGCACTCAAGGATGGCCTGGGGATTGGGGACAATCCCTGCCGTATCACGGATGACCGGTTTCGGGTATATCATCTTGGTTCCGTCGGCCACCTGCTGCGGAAATCCCTCCCAGTCAATCTCGATGCTGGGAATACGCCTGCGGATGGTGGTGGAGACATAGTCTATGTCACTGTCCGGCTTGGATGAAGGGGTGCCGTCCTTCGAGTACGATGCTTTCACGACGTAGGTCTGTTCGTGGCCGATATAGTCCCGGTCTATGGTAAGCACGTTCTTTGTCAGTGATACGAACTCCCAGTCATTGTCGCCGTTACCGTCGGTAATCTGCTCCAGTGCGCCCGTATTCAGCTTCCGATAGAAGAAGAACTTGCACTTGTTGGTTGCTGTGACATCTACATCGCCAACAAGCAGCTTGGCGGTAATGATATGTTTTGATATATCACGGCAAGGATTCCAATCCAAAGAAGAAGGAGAATCAATCACCAGCTTAGGCTGTGCTTCGCTGCCATCTACGGCGCGAACAAGACGGCTGAAATGGTAGACGTGCGTCTGTCCGGTACGCTTCGCATCGACATACTCGGCGTAGAACTCCAGTGTTACCGGACTGCCGGGAACGGTATTCTTTTTCACTTGTATTTTACCCTTCTCGGCTCCGGTCTCGGTAATGACATAGCTCTTGTTGGCAGATGTAATCAATGTCCGTACACCGTTCAAGCGCTCGTACCACTTCATGTTGACCAATGACGCGTTGACCGCACCCACCTTGACCACCGCATCCGGGTCGGTGGCATTGCACCGGGGGAACAGCGTCAGGGGGGTAAGCGTGTAGTCCGGAGTGTACTCGGCCTTGTCAGCCTGGTACACCTGCACGTCCGGCACGCTGCCGACAACCTCTATCCCGCCGCTGGTCTGGAGAGGGCGGTAGTTGACCTCTATCTTCTTCTGTATAGTCTGCATAATTAGAAAGTTATATAATTCATTGTCTCATAATTGTTCTGCCCGTCACGCAGCAATACCCGTGCGATGAACTTGCACCCGGTCATGTTCATATAGTCGGGGCCGAGGTCGTTGACCGTCAGCGGCAGTGACTTGCCGGTTTCCGCGTGTGCGACCGCCCAGGCGTTGTCCTCGGTGACGTTGCCCGTGTCGCGCGTCCACTCCACATCACTGTCAAGGATATGCGCCGTCACGTCACGGTTGTACAGCTCACCGGTAATGGTGAGGGTGGTCGCAAAACGCTCCGCATCGAAGTACCAGCCGTTGCTGCTCTCAATGTCGATGCTGAAATCCGGATTGCCCTCGATCATTGCCCAGCCCGCTGCTCCGTACTTCGGTTCGTCGGTAGTGCCGGAAACAAGACACATCCACTTGCATCCGTAGTGCCACACGGTATCGTACATCATCACACGTACAGTCTCGGTCTGTGCCTCGCGGTCGGCTTGGTAGGGTTCTGCTCCGGTGGCGGTCTCCATGCTCCACTCGCCGCGGTCGTTGGCGATGCGGGGCAATACGCCTTGGAAGTCGATGCGGTGGATGTCCTGCGCTACCAATCCCCGAACGTAGATATAAGAGTGCAGGTAGTTGATGGGCAGGTTGTCGAACAGAGACAGATGCTTCAGCCTGCCGACGATCACCGAATAGTTGCTTTCCTCAAGGATGGGTTTTGTGACCCCGTTAAGCATGCAGATACAATGCTCACGGGATGACAGATACCAATAACCCTGCCGTTCAGTATCAACCGGGTTGCCACGGTGTGATAATATCATCAACGGCTCAGGAGGATAATTCTTGCCACCCGGCACCTCGCTATCAGGGTACATCACAGCGTTGAGCATATTGGCTGAGATGTCAACATGCAAGACACGTAGCCAGGAGGTATAATACTTGCCGCCACCTGATGCAAGGTCATTGACAACACCATATACAACATCGTTTTCTGCCAGTGCAGTAAAGTCGTTATCCCACCGTTTCTTCATCTTCAGGCTGTATGTGCCGTCTTCAAGCTGCGATACACTTTCGATGGTACCGGACTCGGAGAATGAATAGTCGCTTTCCATGGCGGAGAGACGGTTGAAGATAAGCTCAAGGACGGTAAGGCTGTCGCGGACCTCAAGGCGTTCAAACTGCGCGCGGCCGTCAGGGAATATTCCGGCACCCTTGCCTGCGACCATAGAGTCGATAAACTCGCCGAACTTCAACAGAAAATTTGTGCCGTCAGACTGGTCTTTGCGAAGGAACATAGCCAAGGAACGCAAAGCCGAAAACACGTTATTATCCGTGGCCGGTGTAGAGTCATTCCTTCTTATCACATACACGCCACTACCACCACTGCCCGTATAGGTCTGTCCCTTCAGAGTAAGGCTCTCAACCTTCTCCTCCAGCTCCCCAATACGGGAATAGGCAGCGGTTTCCCCGACAGTGTATATAGGGGAATCATAAGGCAGGTCAAGATTGAATTCAAATCCGATAATCCTTGACTGCCTTCCGTTCTCGAAATAGGCCTTGTTGATAAGGTTGACCTTTTGACCGATGCTGTAGAGGTTGTGAATGCCGTCCTCACTGTATGCGACATCCGACATCATCTTACAGTTATATGTAGAAGGGTCTATCTTTGATTTGGCAACGTACTTATCGGCTTTGTCCTTTAACTCCAACTGTGCTTCTGCTACCAGTCCCATTTCAGCTATCTTCATGGGATTCCAGCCCGATAAGATGTAAGTATCACCATTTTCGGGGATAAGCACTCCATCCGGAAGCGGTCTGCCGTAGTCCTCATTCCTGACTATCTCCCAAAGCTGTGCCTCAGGGTTCCAGCTACCGTTCTCCAGTTTCTCCGGCTTTCCCTCAGGGTCGAATGTCACAGCGAATTCCATACCATTCAACTTGCCGGATTGGAAAGTGATTTTCAATTCATTACCGGGAAGGATATAGTCCTTTGAGAAGGTAATGCCAGTATCCTTGAAACGGTAGGCATTCCACTTCTTTTCAGTGGTAGTCCCGTCGGCATTTTCTATTTTGTCAGTGTATTCCTTGGTGGTAATGTCCGACATCGTGCCGACCCTTCGGGGATAGACCTCATCGAAGATAACCACTTGTTCGATGGCTTCCTCGATGGTCATACCAGGATAAGCGTCTATGTACGGAGTTCCTTCGGGCAACATTAAGCGTTTTTGCACCACGCCGTTCAGTACTACAGTCTCATCAACGGGGCGGTAGTCAGATGGGATATTCTTTGTTGAGCCGAAAGCATAGATACGGGTGGCGTAGGTGGACCGGGATTCTGATCGTGGCATTTCCTGCACATTTTTCCCAATCTCGAAATCCACCGCATCGCCAGACTCACAACGTCCGAAATGGATGATGTTTTCAGTCACCCAGCATTCGCAATCCCATTTCTTTGCCATAGAGAAGCAGGCGTCAAGGATGTTGATGTTGTCATAAGTCATCAGTAGCGCCTTATTCTCTACAGTGCTGTTAATGGAGAAAACAAAATCTTGTCCTTTGTATTTGTAACCAAGAGCTTTTAAATTTCTAAGGACTATACCGGCTTGAACATCAAGTGAAGCGGTGAGATTCCAGGACGCTTCCTGCCCGGCCACTTCGGGGGTATATTTAAAGATTTTGTTTTTCCATTTCCAGTAGTGGGCGTCAAGCTGCAACTCATAGTCGTAGCCTGCGCTATCGGTGTTGAATTCTGGCTTCTGCAAGTCACACACCTCGAACAGCCCGAAGTCGCACTCCACGTATGAACCAAGTTTGAAGAATATAGGACTCTCCAAGGAGAACTTTAACGTGATGTAGTCCTCCTTCATAAGAGTAAACTTACGCTTGCAGCCTTCATTGGGAAGGGTAGTAAGCAGGATAGCACCGGATATGTCTTTGATGTCGATTTGTTCCACGTCTTCAAAGTTCGGAGATAAAAAAAAGAGTGCCCAATTTTGAGCACTCATATACGCAACAATCTCTCTATTGTTGGAATTTAATTTCTGTTTGCCGGATTCGGTTCGTTGAACTTGGCTGAAATTTTTCCGAAAGTTCGGTCTAAACTCTGTGCGTAAGTGACACTCTTGCCAGTATAAATAAGATGGTAAACTTCGCTGCTATTAGCCGGGATTTGAATATCAATCTTGCCTTTATAAAGCTCATCGAAGAAAGCTTTTTTCTTTGATTGATAATCGGACTGGGAATTTCCTTCAATTGTAAAAGAAAGTGTTATTTCCCTCTCATCGACTTTAGGATTATTGATTATTACCCGTTTCCCATGTTCAAGTCGGCTTTTGTTCTCAATAAAATCCTTCATGGGAGCGGATGCCCCAATAACATCAAGAAACCCCTCTCCCATTCTCACACCCCATGTTGTATAAGCGTTTTCGCCATTAATTAATAATTCATTCATAGACTATAATTTTGCTGTATTCTTTTTAACTTCTGCTATATCTCTTTGCATCTGTTGAATAGGTTTGACGATTGCCCCTGTATTTTCTGAAATCTGTACCAATTCAAGATAGGATTGCGCTATCAAATCCCGCGTATCATCAGCAATATTTCTTGTTTCCGTATTTATGGAAAGTAGAGCATCTGCTTTTACTGTTAGTAGATTAAGTGATTGAGATTGAATGGTAGATTGATTCTTTATCTCTTCTCCTGCAATCTGCAATGCTGTAAACCTACCGCTTAATTCTCCTGCATCTTCATGTGTCATTTCAGTACCGAACCCTCTGGAAGTTGAAAGCTGGGATGTTGATTCTTGCGAAATCTTGTCATATCCGGTGGCTGCGGCAAGCTCGTCACGGAGCTTCATCGCTTCTTCAATGTAGCCCATATACTCGCTGTTCAACGCATTTCTTTCGGATTCCGTCAAAGAACCATCCTCCATACCCTTTGCAAACTTCTCATACCACTTCTTTAGCTTGTCCTGATAAAGTGTGCCTATCTGCTCGGAGAGCATAGCTTGCATGAAGTATTCCGAAATGTCTTCGGCTGCATCTTTGGACGATGCTTTCATGTCCATAAGGGTATCTATGAAATTACTGTACACACTATCGAATGTGGTTTGTGTAAGCTGCTTGTTTATCTGATTATGGATTTCCTCAATACGCTCCTCCCCCTCGATAATCTTATCAAGATAATCTCTCACATCGCCATCTAATTTAGCCCAAAAAGTAGGTGCTTCTGACTTTAGTTTCTCCAACTGTTCAGTAGTCAGGTCAAACAATCCCGTCATGCGTCCGGTACCTATAAAATCCTTGGCGTCTTTGACAGACATATCGAGCGCTCTGGCGATGTCCTGCCAGTCGCTTGACGAGGTATTCTTTGCCATGCGCTTGCCAATGGAATGAGAACCGGCAGACGCACCGGAGTTTAATCGTTCACGCCCAAGTATTCTGTACGCCTCAATACTCTTGTTGACAAGTTCAAGAGCTTCTTTGCCTACCTTGTCTGCTTCTGCTCCGTAGGATGTGTTGATGTACTCCAGCTTCTTGTCTATCAGCTCATCCCATATCTCATTGAGTTTGTTATATTCCTCGACCATCTCGTTATAGTGGGAATAATCGGCACCATCCAAACCCGGTATTAACCCTCCCAAAGAAATAACAGAAGTCAAAGCCCCTTTAACGGTTTGTAGACTACCGGTGATGATAGACATAGGCTTCATCAAGTCGATATTTCCAAGTCCGTTCAGCATCTCACCAAAACCGGACATTGTTCCTTCCATCCATTCAGGTGTTTTTATACCAAGCGTTTCCATGATACCGATAACTTGATTACCGGCATCGACATATTGACCTATCTCATTAATTCCTTTATGTAAAGCATCCGTGGCTTCATATAGGGCCTTCTGCTTGCTGTTCTTTGCACTTTCAAGGGTGGCTTTGGCATTCTTCTTTTCCTCATCAGTGCCTTCTTCCAAAGCTTTGTTATACGCTTTCTGTGCTTCACGCTGTGCATCCGTGACTTCTTTGAGGGATTTGAAAGAAATAGACATAGTTTCAAAAGAATCACGTTCTGAAACCTTATCATCAATCCGTTCAATAGCATCTACCAGTTCTTTAAGGCTTTCAGGAGATAAATCCTTTTGAGATGATATAAAGTCTTTAAGGTTCGCTTTCAACTTTTTCAAAGTATCAGTAGAAACCTTGTCAAGATTACCAAAGACTTGTTCCCAATTCATATTTTTCTTGAATTGTTCAGCATCAAGTTTGAATATATCTTCATTCTTGATTTCTGTACGCTTCTCAATGCTTCGGTCTATTTGGGCTATTTCACTGGCATCACCTTTGGTTTCCGCTTTCTTACGGGCTTCCTGTAATATTGAAATATCATCATTAAATTTCTTTTCAATGGCAAGACGTTCATCGGCATAAGACAAATAGCGCTCTGCCAAATCCTTATATATCTTTTCATTACTGATAATGGCTGTCTTGTATAGTTCATCATAATAGTTTTGCTCATCATCAGACAGCTTTATATCGGTGGCATTAAAAGACTTGCCTTTATTCTTCGGATTAGCTTCCCATGCAGCGCGAGCATCCTCAACTTTCTTCCGAAAAGCATCTTCTTTTTGTCGGTCAATAGCCTGCATCTCCTTTTCAAAGTTGAGTTCCATTTCAGCGATAGTCTTGGCAGAACCTTCATCCATAGCTTTGATTCGGGCTTCATCAACTTCCATCTGCAAATCTTCGGCAGAACGTTGCTGTTCTAATGATTGCTTATCAAGGAGGGCATTATATTCATCAGTCTGCTTACGAAGTTTCTCGGTTTGATTATCTTGTTTGGTTAATGAACTTCCGGTAATACCGCCCAAATCTTTATAGGCTTTCTCTTTTGATAGCATATCTTCACGGGCCTTTTTTACCTGTTCCGATGTTGCTTGTTGGTCTTTAAGTAATACTTCATAACCTTTCTTTGCCTTTTCCCAATCGGCTTTAGCTGCTGCAAGGTCTTGTTGGTAAGTAGTCTTATTCTTTTCGGTTTCAATACGGGTTTGTTTTGTTGATTTAGCCGTATCTATAAGATTTTTAATGTCTTTTACCTCATAAATTGCTTCATCAGACAAAGAACCTTCCACGTCAATTGGAAGTTTCATCTTTACTTTTCCATTCCCATCTTTTCCTTTGATTCGTTTTTCAAGTTCAGAAATATATTCGTCAAACTTGCTAATATCAACATCTTTCAAGCTTGATATGAATTGCTCTGATATACCCTTTCCTCTCTCAACAAGAAATTCGTCTCTGTAAAAACGAAGTTCCTTTAGTTTGCTAATTTCCTGCTGGGTTAGTTTCCCACCATTAATTTGTTTTGCGGAAAGTGTGTTTTCATAATCAGAAACCGCTTTATTAGCTGCTTCAAAATCTTTTGCAACTCTTTCTCCGGCTCGTTTTGAATCTTCCTCGGCAATCTGCCTTTTAAGTTCAAGAATATCCGCTAACTTGATGCTCTCTATGTCGTACTGGGAGAATATCTTCGGGTATTCCTTGCGTAATTCTGCCAAACTTTGCCCACGTTGCAAATCAGCCAAAGCAATATCACGAGAGCTTTGAATAAGACCCTCTATTTTTTGTTTACGTTCTTTCTCTTGTTTTGCCGACTCTTCTTGTTTCTTGTTGAAACGCTCTTGTGCCTTTTCAGCAATGGATGTATTATCTGCCAATGTCCACATAGCAATCCCAAGAGAAACTATGGCAGTTCCAGCTAATACATAAGGATTCATTGCGAGAACTTTGTTATATGTAGCTTGAGCAACAGTAGCAGCTTTGGTTGCTGCAACCTTTCCCCATATAGCCTTTGTAAATCCTTGCTCAACAATGGAGTTCACCAATAGCCCAGTTCTATAAACACCATATATTGAAACGAGAGCCAATACACTTTGCCCTATAACTTCGTAGTTCTTAACTACAGTATCAGCAACAGATATACTTCCTGAAATCAAATCTTGATTAGCAAGTCCTATCTCAGCCAAAGCAGTAGTTATTGTATCTTCAAAGTTTGACATTTGTCCCTCAATAGTCTTTGCAATAGCTTCCGTAGAGCCTTCAACGCCTTTCATTGAGCCAAATTGTTCAACGGCTTTCATTACAGATTCAACTGTTCGGTCACATTCAACTGTCATATCACGGAACGAAAGCTTAACTTTATTCCCTTCTGTTTGAACACGAACACCGAACTCTTTCCAACGCTCTGGATTATTTATATCAAGTATCGCCTCTGTTAGCTGGTCGAAAGGTTTTGCTACTGTATTGGTAAAATCTCCCATTTTTTTCATGGCATCCATCGAAGGAGTGACACCACGATTGACGAATTTTATAAAATCATCCGTCAGTTCATCAAGTTGGAAGTTTGTTTTTGCGGCAAAGCTATTTATGTCAGATAGATATGCTTTCGCCTTATCTGAACTACCATCCAGAGCATTGGTCAAAACAGATTCGTATTTCTGAAACATCCCAGCAGTTGAAACAACATTTGAAGCAACTTGTTTCAACATAGCAATTCCCCCAATAGTAGCAAGCATCTTCTTAAATGATACTCCAACCTCATCATTGGTAGTTATAACAGCCTTACTTTCATCCTTGAACAAAGCGTATTCATCCTTTAGAGCTTTGGTAGATAATCTCGCAAGAGCCTGTTGTGATTGTAATTCACCAAGAGCATATTTTTGTTCCCCTAATGCTGCCTTTGCACGGTTTAATTCATCTGATAAAGATTGTCTTTTAGGGTCGTACTTTCCTAATTTCTTATATTGTTCTGTAAGCATTGAAACATCATTCTGTGTCTCACGTATGATGTCTTTTTGTTTAATGATCTCTTCGGATAAGGAATTGACAGCTTTTTCGCCATCGTATATACCTTTTTTGAATCCCGTTTCCATCTCTGCTCCAGCTTTAGCGGCATTAGTTACCAACTCATCCAACCTTTGATTAGATGCAGCAAGTTGGACATTTAAAGCCTTGAAAGCAGCAGGAGACTGCGTGCCATCCATGCTCATTAACTCTTGTTTTAACTTCACAATTTCATTACGGAGCCTTACAACTTCTTCCCAGTCACTACCTACCTTAAAATATAATTTCGCCATATCTATTTCTTTTTCCTACGATTAGCCAATTCCTTACCACTGATTCTATTCACTTTTTGACCACCATATACTGCGTGTAATTTATCCCGTTGCATCATCAGCAGATTCCGATAAGGGATAACCTCAAACACTTCTGTATAACTCAGATGAAGCGTGTCAATCAAATGGGCTATCTGCCCGAAGAACGTTGTGTTTCCTACTGTTTCGGTCTTGCTGCCAGCATCGACACGTTCCTCATCGAGCTGACACACTGAAAAGCCGATATATCCATCATAGAGAAACAGACTTCCAAGGCATTCCTAACTTCTTCAAAAGTCCCGTTCTCTAAATTTTCAGCCAGCTCCTCACTGCCACAGATGAAACAAGAAATACCTTTCAGCATATCTTCAGTAGCTTTAGGAAGCTCTTTAATAGCCTCCATGATATTATCTCCTCGCAGGGCGATATTGGAAAAATGATGAATGGCACGACAGATAACTTTAATTGTAGGCGGTTTGATGGTATAAACGATTCCACCTATCCCTACATTTTTAAAATCCAGCCCTAATAGGGCATCAGAAACCGTTTTTGCTGCTTGATTATTCATAACATTAAATTAAAAAGGCGGTGAGCAACCACCCACCGCCATCTGAAAACAATCTTTTACATCAAAATATTACGCTGCCGGAACCAACGCTTTAATCTCTCCCTCTTCATAATTGTATTCAGAAGAAACGCCTTCGATTCCCGGTTCCTGCACCAGTCCTTTTACGGCGATTGCAATTGCCTTATCCGTATTGGCTTCACGGGAAACAATACGGCATTTCGGGAAGATGAACCAGACATCATCATCAGTCAGACAGAACAATACTTTGTTGACGATAACCTTGTCTAAGGCACGTTTCCAGCCTACATCTTTAGAATTTTCCTGAATAACGTCTCCACCCATGAAAGCCTTTTTGGTTTTCCAGTCATACTGACCGATAGAAAATGATGGAGATACCTCGCCCGGCACATCATCGAAACGATAATTCTTACCAGTCAACTGGTTCTTATAGCCTGTAACAGAAGCCTCCGTTTCCTCTATCTGCCACGTTTCGCCATGCACGTTCAACACTTCGTTTTTTGCGGTGATTGCCGCTTGAATCAAAGTCTTTGCGATTTCGGGGGTAATGTCTGCCGTAACAACGCTTGTGTCGGCAAACAAGATTCTTTTAATTCCTACTGCTGAAATCATAATCTTATAGTTTCACATTTAATACTTCAAATAAAATTCTCACATTCACGTAGTGGCACTTCAAATCTGTGTCCTCTTCCGTACCGATTGATTCAATGGAATAACGATAAGTTGTACCGTCATAGTTTCCGACCGTATCAAACCGTTTCATGGCTTCTCTTTCGAGTTCCTGTAATCGGATTGAATTAGATTCGTTCTCGCTCAAATCAGGAACGCAAAGATTCACCTCGGTAAAAGACTTCTTCCAGTACTTGCCCGGCTGCTGCTTCTTTGCGTGAATGACAATCCTTTCGGACTTCAACTCACCAACAAGCGTTTTGCCTTGCGGAACAATATCAATCCCGAAAGCCTTGCAGTCCCGGTAGAGGATGTTCGCTATGTCGGTAGTCACTATCATTTCACAATTTCCCAATCTTCGGCAAAAACATCACTGATAGACGGCACCCACGAATCGGCACGACCGGTATTCTCGTTGTAGATAAGACACTGACTTGTATAGTCAATAAATCCATTTCCTTTCAGAATGAGGTCTTTTGCCGATTGCGGAAGCGATTGCATCTTAGGGATGATGTCGCTTTCGATATGAGCAGGTACTTGTTTGAATACCATCAAACCCTTACCGTTCCAACCACTTCTACGAACAGTCCCACCCTGTTTTAACACTTCGATAGCATCACCGAAGTCCATTACGGATGAATCATCGACTTTATCGTATGTTTTCTCAAAGATGTCCGGCTTGCAGGGATAAAACTCACCGTTTACTCCCTTGATGATGTAATCGCCATAATTTGCAAGCATCTTGCCTTCAAGCGTCTCGATATACACACCAAGATAAGGCTCGTTGGTGTTGCCATTCTCGTCTATACCGAAATCTGGATTGTATTTCGGTACGGGAGTTCTGCCCATAAAATCACATACAACATCGAAGTTGTCTGTTGTCAACCGAATGGCTTCAATTACTACTGATTTCTTTCTGTATTTCATTTTTCAAATTCCTCTTTTAACCGTTTCTCCGCATGAAGTGCGGTACCGCTCAAGACATCAAAGCCCTTGGATTCCACATTGGAAGCATACTGATAGCCGTTAGTGGCTGTCGCATCGTTGTAGAGTGTCAAACCGTCCTTATCAACATCGTACTTGTTGGATGTTCTCAAAGTGAGCGTGTGGTCTTGATAGTCACCATGTTCTTCTGCATACTTCACGGATTCATCGCCCACATCAATCATCTTCTTTTCTACCTCCCATTCGCCTTCATCGAAGAAAGAATCGACATCGGAGAAATCGAAATCTACATCCACAATTCCAAATAGTTAAAATAGTTCGTACTCTTCACCGTGTAAACAACACCTTGACCTCTTACGTTCTCGCCATCCATGCAACGTATCTCATCGCCAGCCTTGACGTTTGTCCGCTTTTCACATACAACATGATAATTAGGTCGGTACACCTCACCGTTTGCCGATTTGAACTCCTTTGTTGTGTTGTCGTCGCAACGGCACTTGCATACATCCTTCCAGCTCTCGCCGCCTGTTCCGGGAATAGGTCTTCCGAACTCATCCCGTTCCATTTCGGTGATTACCTTTACCTGCAATATGTGTGGATCGAATATCATAAGAATGTGCATTTTGGTTTGTATGTCAGTTCGTCTTTAATCCCGTACTGCTTACAAAGCCATGAATAGTAATCCTTGATGCCTTTAATGTCCCAAGACATTGAGAAACCGCTTTCGCTGATAGAAGTGGCACGAAGCAATAGAGAGGGGATGAACTTCGCAATCGCCATAGATACACGCCCCCGGCAATCCTCGTCCATCTCATCCTCTCCGCTTACCTTCGCATCAAGACACATATCGAAAATGTCGGCTTCCGACAACCGAATGCCGAAAGTTTGAAATTTTTGTGATATGTAGTCGTTTACCGTCATCTCAACAGGGAGTAATTAATTTGCTGTATGCGGTATAAGAGTAATGCGTGCAATACTTCGATTTATAGATGTATCGAAGCGGACATTTAGGAATATCAATCCGTTTCCATCGGACAGCCGCTTCTTTTTTCATCATGCACACCATAGCCGGAGCGTTTGCAAACAAGAACAAAGTCTGTGGCGTAGCCTGAATACAATCAGCCGAAACCGTTTCAAAAGCGACAAACTGAATGTCCGGCAGACCGGCATCAACCGATGGAGTCACATACTCACACTTAGAAGATTCCACACTCGATGCCTGCACACTCAACGAAACCAAAGACATCATCAAAAAGCCACACAGGGCAAAAATAAAATTCTTCATTTTCTTTATAGATTTATTAAATTAGACAATGGAAGGGTAGAATGAGCTACCCTGTCCGTTTATTCGATACCTAATGCTTCTTTCAGTTTAGCAGTTGATTCTTCATCCTGTTCTGAAACCTTAGCCAAAAGAGTTTCCTCTTTCATATTGCCGGAAGCCTGCACACCGATTGACTTCAACGCTTCAACCAAAGTTTTCTTCTCAAACTCCTTTTCAAAAAGAGAGATTTTTACCTCCTTCTTTTCTTCGGGGGCTTTCACCTCAACCCGTTCAGCAAGTCTGCGGCTCTCCATATCCAAAACACGGGATTCCTCGCTGATTTCAATCACTTCACCGGGAGTATAATACTTCCCGGTGAACTTGTCTCTGAAAACAGATATAACCTTTACCTTCATACCTACCTCCTTATGCTGATTGGATATTCGCAATCTCGCTCAGGTCGAAATTGGTAATCAAGTCCGGGTTTGAAATCTGCGGAATCCACTCTGCCGTATATTCCATGTAGCGACCGTTCTTATCACGGTAATTGGAGATAAGCATCTGACCGTCATTAGAGGGCACATAGGTACGCCCCTGCACGGGGTCAACCGCTTCATACGGGGTATGGTGGCGCATATAACCGATTTTATCGGAAGGAAGCATCGAAATGCGGTTGTCCGCATAAATCTGCACATTCTTCCCGGTCTGGTCTTTCACGTAGTCCTCCTTGATTTCGATGCGAGGTAGACCAATGCCGGTGAACACTTCGGAAGCCAAAGAAGAGGAAACCAATCCCGTACTCAACTTCATCTCATTAGAACCAAGAATCATCTTGTACTGCTCACCAAATTCAGATGAACCAAGAATAAGCTTGTTAAAAGATGCACGAGTCATAACCATCTTGGCATAAACGCCATAGTCCGGTGCCAAGGAATGAAGTTTCTCTCTCAAATAAGAGATAAACATATTCTTTCCGTCCACAACCACATCTCCACTTTTCGGCTTGATAAAATTGAACGGAAGGGTAATCTCCAGCAGTTTATTATTGGTCTGACCGGAAGTGATTGCAGCGTCTTTGTTGTAAACGGTGGCTTCACCAAGCATCAACAGCGCACCGACAATAATATCCATACGCTTGTGGGCAGCAAGGGTAATCTGACGGTAGTCGTCTGCCAGGAAGTTTACAATCTCTTCCATTGCAGCCTTTTGGTCGGCTGGCTTAGCTGCATTGAACTTGTCAATCAAATCCTGCAATTCGGAAAGACGGTCAATAGACATCTGATAAGCATCACCCAAATAGGCAATCTCACCATATCCTGAACCGATATTCCTGCGTTCACGAATGGGTTTCTCTCCAAAACGTGAATTGATAGAGCCGGCCATAACTCCGGTTACAGAACCGATATAATCCTTGAACACACGAGTAGTTACTCTGCGGAAAGTAAGATACTGTTGCCAATAGATTGTGTCCTTGCGTGTCTGGTTCACACGTCTGATGATAGCGGAAACGATGTTCGCATCATCGAATAATGTTTGAATCGTTAAAAACATATCCTACCTCCTTACTCGTTAAACTCAAACCATCCCTTCATGTTGGCTTTATCGTTCTCAGAGAACGGCATAACCAATTTTGAAGGTTCAATCTCTGCGGCTGTACGAAGCAATGAAACCAATGTGATTCCGTCCTCAACCTTTGTACGGTTAAACAGAGCCGAATTAGCTACATGCTTTTGTTTTAAACCATCAACTGCAACCGCATTGAATAATACGGCATCTTTAGCGATATTCTCACCAAAAGCAGCCTTAATAGTCAATACATCATAACCGGCATTAGACTTATCAATTGCCGTTACTTCTGCACCTTTCTTACCGCTTCCGACAAACATACCCACATAAGCCAAAGAGTTCTTGGCTACTTTGATAGACAAAGCCTCTCCACCAGTGGTATAGGCTTCCGCAACTCTCACATTGATTACCGCATAAGCGAACTTGTTTTTCAAGTCTGCATAAATCGGTGTAAATCCGGGAAGAAAACTTCCCACTACCAGGTTCTGCGTATCAAGTTTGAACGGACCACGTCTACGAATACCGGTCTGGACATCGTAGCGTTCCTCTTGCTCAACGGGCGGAACCAAGTCATACTTAAATCCTGCTGACATAATTAATTCTTGTTTTGTTCAACAATAGTTTTCGTTCCCTCATCAATCATCTTGGCAATAGATTCAGATTCTTTCTCAATCTTCGCTTCCGCTGATTCGGGAGGGGTTACGCCTTTGAAGCCGTCATTTGCGAACTCCTGCTTCAAGTCCTTGAAGTATGCGTCCAAGTCCTCATCGTCCTTAATGGCGCATCGTTTGGCGTAGTTTTCGGGAATACCATACTCCTTTGCCTTTGCCATAATCTGCTCCTGCCGGGTAGCTTGTAACTTCTCTGTCTCGAATTGAGCGAGCTTATCAGAAAGAGGTTTAACGGCTGCACTCACTGCGTTAGCAATAATAGCCGCCATGTCGTCCGTCTTATCTTCCAGCTTCAGATTAGGGTTAGGATTGGGATTGGGATTCTCAATTGACTTACCGTCTTTAAGGTTATGTTTCTTTTCGTAGTTGGAAACTGCGGTCTTGGAAGCATCCCCGGCACGGAAATCACCATAGGAGTTAAGCACGTCCGAAAAACTGATACCCTCAACAATGGAGTTTACCTTTGTCTCGTCCGTTACACCCTCTGCCTTTTTAGTAGCGATTCGGGTTAAGATAGCAGTGTCCACCCCAGCGAATTTCTGTTGTAGTCCTGCCAAGATTTGTTCTAAGATTGTCATACCGTATGAATTTGATTTATAAATTTCTACGGTAAATTTCGTTATTTATAAAGAAGGTGAAAAATTATCAGATAGGTGATACACAACAATGAAGCGGTTGTTGTAAAATGGTATAAAAAAGGCGTGAAACCGAATGGAATCACGCCTAAATAAAGTATTGTAACTTATGCCGGTACAGCCATTAATTCACGCCCTACTGAACGTATTGTTTCTATAATATCTTCAAAACGTTTCTTAGACGGCTTCTTTGTTCCACTTACATATTGAGCAAACAAACTCTGAGAAATACCTAAACGTCGTGCTATGGCAGCAGCATTCAATTCAGGATGAGCTATAAATAAATCATAAAGAGGATTGGATTTCCTTTCCCGAAAGAATCCCTCAAAACTCAAATCTTCATCAAGCTCTCTCCAATGTATTCCGTCATGGCTCGTTGTGAAATTTGCGCGCTGCGCAGGAGTAGCCCATTTCAGCCTTTGGAAATCTGAAAACTTCTCACATGCCTCCTTCCCGTCAGTGGTACGTATCCATACCTCCGTATCAGTCAACCATACCTTTTCAACTATGATATTTTCCATAACCACTTATTTTGATTTATTAAAAAATTTATTCCAATGCTCTGCTATTACTTCTTGATTTTCTTCTATAACTGATTCTACAAGTTTCAGTTCAGATGACTTCAAGCCATTATTTTTGATTAATGTAACTGGAAATAAAGTGAATTTAGCACTTACATCCCCTTTGATTACATGAACATGTATAGGCTCATGGTCATTAGCGTAAAACATAAAACGAAAACCAAATAAAATAAATATCGTTGGCATACCTTTCTCTATTGATTACCCTACAAATATAGGTAATTATTTAATTACCTACAACTATTCAAGCAAAAAATTAGCGGCAACTCTTGAAGCCACCGCTAATTATTCTATTTTTCTTGTGCTAAAATTATAATCCCCGTAATTTTTCTGACTAAGAGGCGTTTTTCTGTCCCTTATTTCCGATTTGCTCATTCTTTGCCACCTGTTCCTCTTTGATTTCCTTCAGCTCTTCATCAATGCGATCCGCGTTCCCAGCAAACATGATACCCTCACGCACTGACCAAATGCCACCACTGACGGCAGAAACGGCAGTAGTCACCTTATCATTCAAATCATCAATCATATATGGAACCAGTTCTGTTTCTATGTCAATGGTCTGTGATGCCTTGCTAAACTCGGTTGGATTGATAGAGCCTAAAGCGGAAACAATGAAATTCACTCTCCGCTGTAAGAACTCACCGATAACCTCACCGTGATTTTCTACCGCCATATGTGCACCCATGAACATAAAGCGGAAAGCGGTTCCTGATGCTTTGCCTACCCCCTTCAACGTCTCAAAGGATATTCTTGGGGTGTTTGACATATCATAAGCCATATTGGTGAGTGTTTCTGCTTCAAAACGTACCGTATCCGGAACTTGGTTCCACGTCAGATACTGGGCATCCGCACCTTCACCTGTAAGTTTGACCATTCTGTCCTTAACCTTACCCATGAAACCCTCTACATCTCCAATTAGCTTCAGCAGTGGGAAGAAATGATAATCGATGCAATCAGCATAATTGGATAATAGTTTCTCCAACCGGACCCGGAAGGTCTTTATCTTCTTGCAATAAGGTTCAGGACGATAAGCATAGAGAACCGGTAGCTTTCCAAATCCGTGGGCGAAAGAGGTTCTTTCCTCGTAGCCTTTAGATAAATCCCATTGATAGACCTTCTTGTCCGTGATAGTCATAAAGCAGGTGACTTCCGAACCGTCCATGAGTTTCTTCTTGTACTCACGGGAGAAAGCGACCAAATCACCCTCATCGTTGAAGAATGGATAGAGCTTGTCCCCACGGAACGGGGACCATAGTACGCTTTTCAGTTTTTTAGTAGGCTTCACTTTGCCGCCAAAAGCAGTTTTCACCTTCTTCCAAAACTTAGTCCAGAACGAATCATCATCAACCACATACCAGTATTCAGCCACCTCCTGCTCAGATAACCAAGAACGGACAACCTTCTTGTTCTGATATTTGATTTTATTAGACTTGAATACAGCCTTTACCGCATCCAGCAGCTTCTTTTCATCATCATCAGTCGGAGTGCAATCCATAGACGGTTCTGTACCGACTGTGAAAGCTGTTTGAATGTTCACTATATCCTGTTCCAATGGAATGGAGATACGGTTCACCGGTTCAGTCTTATACTTTGCTTCGATTTCATAAGTCTTACCAGTTTTTTCATCGAAGTGTTTCTCTGCTTCTTTTTCAAGAACCTTTCTGTCCGGATACTTCTTTTTGTCAACCATAATTTCATGGCGTTCCGGATTCCAATCGTCCCAAAGTTTACAACAGTCGGGAAGTTCAGTCTTCCTACCTTTCTTCAGGTAGTTTATCTTCTGCCCGATATCGGGCAATGCTAATATTTCTTCTAAATTCAATGGCATAGTTTATATTTTTAATGTGTGAATATTCCTGTTAAATCTTTCGGCTTCAAAATGCGTCCAAGCAAACAACCCAATACATAATATCTAATGGCATCCATCAAATGATTATATTCATCTACTGGCTCATTGATGTAGTTTCCATCCTTATCTTTATCCCAAACATATTTCCGAAGTTCAGTAATAATATTGTAAGAGCGTTCTGTTACAAAGAACTCCATGTCTTTAATCTTATCAATACCCGCTTTGATGGAGCCGGGAAACTTATCTACCGGATAGATATTCACGCCTCTGTTCTTTATCTCTTGAATCAATCGAGGGTCTTGCGAATCGGCAAAAACTTTCATAGAAAAAGGCTTTAACCTATTGGCAATAGCCGACGAAAGCATATCCGTTTCATAGAAAAGTTCATCAACATACAAACGGTTATCAATAATGCCACATCTTACAGCAGCGGAAGGATCATTAGTAAAGCCGAAGTCCTGCCCTATTCCTACCTTTTTGCATTCCTGCGGGAACTCTTTCACAATTCCCCACTTCTTGAACACAGCACCTTCTGCAACGTCAGCCCACCGGCCGATAACCACATGACCATACTTTTCAGGATTACTCACCTTTATATCCTCTACCTCTTTTAGAAACTCCGGTGAAAGATTCTCCAAATTATCAAAGTAAGTCGTATGAATGTGGAGCACATTCGGATGAGTGGAAATCTGAACCTGCACACCATCAATCTCTACCAGCTTGTGAGTTTTCTCAATGTATTTCTTGTAGATGAAGTGATTGGAATCGCAAGGATTCATAATGATGATAATCCGGTTCTGAATCCCTTTCTTACGGATGGAGAGCATTATCTTGTCGAACTCATCTTCGCTTGTCCACTCTTCCGCTTCATCGCAGACGAAAGTCGTAATGCCTTGAATGGATTTCAGTTTTGCTGTCTGGTTCCCGGAAGAAGTCTTGATACCCCGGAACATGATACGGCTCTTAGTCATCTTATTGACTATGTCCGTCTTTGTGGTCTTGAAATATTTCGTGGTACCGTCCAAATCTATCTTCTCCATTATTTCGGGGATGATAGACATACCGGCAGAAACCATCGTGTAACGGGTGTAAAGAATCTGATGAACTATCTTCTCGGCCGGTGTCATTTCAAAAGTCAACCGTTCAATGAAAGTGGAAGCGTTGAAGGACTTACCGGAGCCACGTCCTCCAGTGATAAGGATGATGAATTTTTCCTTATCCTCGTACAATGGATGGTAAATTTCTTGAGGTACTATCATTTCAGTTTGTCTTTAATCCAAGAATCAATACTGATACCGTGTCCAATATCGGTTGGAATATCGGCATCTTCATCTTGTTTGCGCTCAATCTTTCTCCAATCTTCATCATGGTGGTACAGCCAAACGGACATTGCTTGCAAATTAGGAGCCAACTCGCTTTCGCTTACTTGTAATTCATCTTCGCCCGTCAAATTCCCTTCTGAATCACGGAGCTTTCTTACCACGGTGCTTTTGGTTTTTATGCCACCGAGAGCCATTGCAAGGAATTTAGCCCTTACAGTGGCATTGATTGTCGCACGCCCACGCGCTAAGACTTCGGATATTTCGGTGTACTCACTTTTCTTTTCGCAGAAAGTTTGTGGTAAAATCCCTATGGCATAGGCAATTTCCTTATCAGTGAATCCCTTTTTGGCATACGATTCCACGAGAGAAAGAAAGTCCTCGCTTGTATAGTCAAACTTTGGCTTTCTTCCTCCTTTACCTTTTCTATTTTGAGATTCACTATTGCTCATAATTTTAACCGTTATTGTTACCCATATATACACGGCGAGAAATTGGCTTGTTTCCATAGACATCAACTCCTCTTTTTGAGAAATAGCTATCTATCTTCTCAGCATATCTTCCCATTATGGATTTCGTTCTATCCCTTATGTTTCTTTGTCTTGCAGAACCTAACCCGTATTGTCTTCCAGCGTTGTACATTATTCGTCTGGACTGCTGATATAACTGGCTATATGTTTTCTTTCTAACTCAGCTTTCCTCCCAATAATTAATCTATTCTTTCTACTTGTTCATCAAAAACTTCTCCCTTTATAAACTTCATATCTGGTTCATACCCGAACCTTTCGCAGAAAGCGGCTTTAGCTTCATAGGTATCGAAGGACAACATCACATAGGCATCCATGTTCTCAGCTTGCTTCTGCGCATTCTCCTTTACCTGCTGCTTAACTTCTTTCATGTGGGCTACTTTTTCAGCGCGTTCTAACTGCTTGGCGGCTTTTTCGGCTTCTTTCTGTTCGGAAACTGGGGCCATCATATCAGACAGAGCATCCGCAATAGCGTTTTCCTCTTCGGTCTGCAAAAGATAGTCAACACCAATCATGTTCAGGTCAGCATCAGTCAAACCAGCGTCTTTCCAATCAATATCAGGAACAATCTGCGCAAGAGCGTCGAAATCCCAAGTACCTTGCGCATTGGGGTTATTCATTAAAATATTTAACTCCTTTTCCTGCTTCTCGTCCACGTCAATGACATCGACACGAATACGGTAGTCATTATCCGGGAACTTCTGCAATTCATCCATAACAGACAGACGTTGATGTCCACTGACTACGGTAAGACCAGTACGCTTATTCACAACTATTCCACCTACCAATCCGAATTTCTTGATACCACGTTTCAGTGTCTTACGTGATTCCTCTGATAGCTTTCTCGGATTATAATCAGCAAAGTGAATGGCAGAGCGGTTAAGTTCCACCGATTCACTCTTGATATATTTTGATAATTCCATATTAGCCATTACTTAGACCGAAACCTCTCTGCCGAAGAGTATTCCTTTCGGCTCTTGCTATAAGATTATCACGAGATTGTTTTGCACGCCTGCTTGCAGCACTGCTACTCCATGTATTTTTTCTTCTCCAGTTAGCTTCGCTCAATCTTTCTGCCTGAGCATATATCTGTTCTCTTGTCTTTCTTTTTCTGACTCAGCAATCCTCCTTATTAATTTTGTTGATTATGATACTCCCAAAGCACTCTTTCAGCCATCGGGAAAACTTTGTAAATTCTCTGTAAGTCCTGTGGATAGTTCTTCTCCATCCAAAGCATACAATCAAGATTGAAGCCTACTCCCGAACTCGCTTTCAATGAATATCGGACTGGTTCGGGTAGGTTGTGCTGCCTCATGTAAGCGAGAATATCCCTCTGATTCCAATCAGCCAAAGGATAAACCATACCGTTATTCTCGTAACCGTTTACCTCATACCCTTTCAGCATAAGCCTACGATTCATGCCATCAGCTTTCTTCATACCCAAGAATGTGTAATAAACTCCGTGAGTAAACTGCATAGCCTTTACCACATCTGCCAACTTCAATAGTTTCACTTCCGGATTAGGCACGCAATACATACCTCCACGAAGAATATAAGTAAGATTCCAGTGAGGCACTTGCACAAACTCAATCTTTGGATATTTGACTTTAGTCCAGCCAATCCATCGGTTAATGTGCTCCAAATTCTTGACAAAGTACATGAACACACAAACAATCCGGTCAAACTTCGGATAGATTAAATCAAGCAGAACAAGCGAATCTTTGCCAAGTGATAAAAACAGTAAAGCCTCATTCGATTTTACCCGAATGAGGTCTATATACCGGTTCGCTTGTTCTACCTTGCTCATAGCTAACCACCACTTAAACCAAATGAAGTACGAAGGTCACTATAACGCTGTCTGCGTGACCCCAACTGTGATGTACCAGCTTCACCGCCACGTCTGGCAACCAATCTACCACCAGCCCCTGCACCGTTCATATTTCTGCGAGGCCCAGCTACTCTGTTAATTCTTCTTGCGACTCTGCTTTTTAATTTTAAAAGTTAAACAAATCAATCTATATGTCTCTCTAATATCTTGCCCAAAGTATAATCCATTTGTGCAACAAGATACTCTTCGCCTTGATGTTCGTAAACAATATCATTACCGTTTTCATCTGTAAGAATAACTGCTTCTGCTGCTTTCACTTCAACGATAATATAAGGACGTTTACCCGTATATGCACCTGTCAGAAGCTTGATTGCATCGTACTTGATAGGCTTCAATTCTACCTCACCTTCTTCAGGCAGTTCTGCATCAGCCGGATATTCTTTACCGCCACATAGGTAAGTGATATATTTCTTAGCGTTTGTTGGTCTGATTTCGCGGTATTCGTGGGTTTTCTTGCCTGCCAAGATTTCATCGAAAAACTTCTGTTTGATGCTTAATGTAAGAATGTTCATAATCGTGTCAAATTTAAATTAATACTCAATAGTTGCGGGGGGCTGAATCGAACAACCGACCTTCACCAAGTCAAAGTGAAAAGCTACCACTGCTACACCCCGCGATAGTACCCCAAAGGTACTACCACAACCAAAGATAACGAAATATCTTCAATCGTTATACACAACAATCAGGTTATTGTTGTGAACTAAGCCATTTGTCCCGTCTTTCTCTGCACAGCTCTAAGGTAGGCGCACAACAAGCAAACAGTTCGCCACTTTCAGTACGATAGTCATATTGGTACATTCTTACTCTTTTTCTGCCTAACTTCGTTGTGTAGGTAGTGTAATTCTCTTTACCGGGCTGGCATACGCTGCAACCGTTTACATTTATTGAGTTCATAATTCAAGTAATTGTTTCGTTTTATCCACGTCTACAAAACTCGTCCACCCTGCTTTATGCAGTTTTATAGCTGCCTCTCTGATTGTGATTTTGCCACTCTTGACACTTTCTTTCAAAGATTCTAATACATTCTTCATTCTTAATTCATTTTTACGTTCAATCTTTCTTCACTCGTATAAGCCACTACAAGCCCGGTTTCATAGTGCTGTATGGTGATGTACTTTTCACCCCTCTCTATAGTAGAAAAGTCATATGGTGTACATAGCTTACCCAATACCTTGCCCAGTTGTTTCATCAGTGGGGCTTCAGGACTGATAACTAAAACTAAATCTGCTTTCATAATCAATCTCTAATTTCTATTTGAACATTATATCCAAAACGTGCAGCATATCTACACAGTCTATTGATAATAAGTAACAAGCATTCTGTTTTAGATGATTCAAAATTAACTTGTACCATTTCGTCACCATTTACATAAAAAGCCATTGTTTTCATAATCGTGTGTATTGTGGTAGCCAGAACGCTACTGGATTATTATATTTGTTCTTTTAACCACTGACGATAAATTCTGTCACAAATTGCTTCATCGCTTTCAAAAGGACCAGTAAGTGTATATATCACTTGTTCGGGTTCGCCATGAGGTTTAATTGTCACTTCGTATTCGTCTGGCCCGCACGGGTTACGCGCTATTCGCTTGCAGTTAATTATTGCTTTATCATACTCTTTCATAATCGTATATATTTTGCAGGGCGAAAGCCCTGCTGGTTAAACTTAATCAATCTTGTAGATATTGATGTCTTCGTCATCTGCTACGGTCAACGTATAGGTAGGCTTAAACTTGCTTATAAAACAGAAGTACCCATCTCTCTTTTGATACACATACAAGTATTGCCCATCAAGTTTTACACTTTCATTAGTGCCAAAATAATCACGTGTATTGACGTTTTGTACTACGCCCCATTGGCCTTCTATACTTTCACTCTGAACTGCGTCTATCAGTTTAAATGTTTCTTGTGTCATAATTATATATCTTTTAATTGTTATTACTTCGTTTCTGATGACGCAAAGATAAAGTAATATTTTATCACCTACAAATAAAAGGATAAATATTACTTTATCTTTAACACAGATTAATAAACTAATATTTTATCATCAAACATTAAAGATTAAAATATTACTATATTTGCAGCATTAATTAGTTAAAGCTATATTTTATGCAGGTAAGAATCAAAGAAATAATGGTAGAAAAAGGTGTTTCGTCAGTTAGTTTAGCTGATACAATAGGTGTTTCAAAGGTTACGGTAAGTAATCTCATTAATAACAAAACGATGCCTTCGGTAGAAACTCTTGAAAAAATAGCATCTGCCTTAGATGTTCCTATGTGGCAACTCTTCGCTTCGCCAGTAGAAGTAGCCGATAAAAGTGAACTCACCGCCCTTATCCAGTATAAAGAAAACTTCTACAAAGCCGATACGATAGAGGAACTAAAGAAAATTGTGGCTGAGATTGAAGAAAAACATTAAATCACTTGTTCTGCAACTGTAAAATAGTTACATTTGCATAAACCATTAAATTATGGGTACAAAAGAGAAGTTGATAGAACGCTTTAAAAGCCTGCCAAAAGATTTTAATTGGGATGAGCTTGTACGCTTGTTCTCCATTTTCGGATATAAGATAGATAACAAAGGAAAAACAAGTGGGTCACGTGTCATTTTCGCAAAAGGGGAAAGCTCGTACACTGCGCATAAGCCACATCCAGGAAGTATCGTAAAAGGGTATGTAATGAAACAAGTATTTGAATTTCTGACTAAAAACAAATTGATATGAAAACATTGACTTACAAAGGTTACATAGGAAGTATTGAGATAAGCGATGAAGATAATTGCCTATTTGGAAAAGTCCTTGATTTGCCAAAAGATACAATGATTTCGTATGAAGGTGAAACTGTATCTGAATTGAAAGAGGATTTTAAAGGAGCTGTGGATGATTATATAGCATATTGCAAGGAAGCCGGAATTACACCGCGCAAAAGTTATTCTGGTTCTCTGAACATACGAATTTCCCCAGAGGTACATAGCAAAATTGCCATTCTCGCCCAACAAGCTGGAATATCAATAAACGCTTTTATTAAATCAGCCGTAGAAAAGCAAGTTGCAACTATGTTATAAACAACCATGGATAAAAAAGAACTCTTTATTTGTGAATGCAACAGCATCGAACATCAGATTGTAATGTCATATTTTGAGGATGAAAAGGAAGTATATTGCAGCGTACACTTAAAACCCGAAAGAAATGTACTCAAACGAATTATCCATGCTGTTAAGTACATATTTGGTCATCGAAGTGTATATGGAGATTTTGACGAATTTATTTTCAATCCTAAAGATGCAGATAGGTTGCAAAGTGTTGTTGACCATTTGAGAACAGAAAAGCCGGAGCACTAAACTCCGGCTCTCAATTGATTAGCCCTTTGAATTTCAACCGATTTACGATTTTGGTGTAAAGATACTCTATATCCCCACTGAAATCCCCATAATTCTGATAGAGAAACACAACATCATCACAGTTGTTTGAAATGGTACATTCTGATTGAACACCAAGAACCTTTGCTATTTCCGGACGTAACCCTGATGTCATTTTCCCACCGGCGAGCGAACTTGGAGAAAACAAATACAGGATAATGAAGATGAACTTCTTCCGCTGGGTTACACTGTCAATATTCGGTGGACATCCTCTCTCATTCAATAACTCAGCAAATATTTTGTAGATTTCATGGATAAGGCTTTTGTCTTTCAGAACCGGGGCGGTCAAGGCATTTTCTTCCTCTGAAAGTTCTGATTTCTCGATACGAATCTTTTTAAGACGAATTATTTTGTTAAAATCCAACTCCATAACACGATTATTTTAAAAGTAAATAGTATATTTGCATCATAATCGTGTGAGGAGCTGATTCATGGTCGTGCGTGGGTTGGCTCTTTCTTTTATTTAACAGACTTATTCTTTTCTTGAATAACCCGATTTTTCTCGTTCACCTCCCTACCCCACATCATAGCAGAATAGATGGCTTTTGCATACAAAAAGAGTTCCTCACGACCGGTAAGGAATCCAACTCGAAGGGCTGCACATTTCGCATCAGTCCAGACATTTTCATTTCTACTCATTGACTATTTGTTAATTTTATAAATCTATTACGTTAATGGTTAACATACATATCCGCTTGCTAAACCATGTTATAATATCCGCTGATTACCCGCTAAAATTTGGATATCTCCTGCAAGTACGTATCTTTGTACTGTGTTTTTCATAGTATTAGATTTAAGGTTAATAAAAAAGATTGGCTGTCTGGGAAGATAGCCTTTTTTTGTAACCATTGGCAATATCTTTTCTTTATTAATCACCTGGTCGTTCATACCCTTTCTTCAATTGTTTCAAGACTATTTCCATACCGTTATCCAACCCTTTCTTATAGCCGGACATATGTTCACCTATGTTGTAAACCAAACAGCCTGCAACAATAAGGACAACCCCTAAAGCTCTATGCCAATAGGGTAGGGATACACTGAACGGTGAAAATGTCAACCGGAAATGTCCGATGAACAATACTGCGATGATGAATATCGCAATAAAGAAAATGAGGTCTGTTTTCATATCTATTCCTTATATTAAATTGGGGTTATCGTAATTATCAGTTCTACAGTTTCCATAATCATATAAGTTTTAACGCTTCTTGTATTCCTGCTTCCAGTGCTTCCTCGTAGGTATTGTAATGAATAGAAGGTCTGTTTGCCAGACCGACTAAAACATGGTTCGATACAGACATTATCTCGTAGTACCAAAACAGCTTATGTGAATAGCATATTCCAATATGCAGGTTGGAAAAGCCACGCGACTTTGACCCTTTTGGCCAAACATGATTGCCCCCTTTGGCTACAATATGATTGACCCTTTTGGCCAAAATAGCATTGACCACTTAGCCCACCTATTGTTATAGATCTTTTTTGTGTAGATTTGAGTGCCCGAGTCCTGGTGTAACGGGGGTGATAATAAAATCTATACAAATGGATAAACGAATCAAAAACATTTTAAGATGTTATGCGGCCGGCATGGGAATCAAGGAAACGGCGTCCACGTTTCATACATCCCGTAATACAGTCCGCAAGTATGTCCGCTTGTTTCTTTCAAGTGGTAAGAGTATTGAACAACTTCTTTCCCTGTCCGATGTGCAGTTGGATGAGTTGTTTGGCTGTGCGGCATCCCGGCATCGGGAGCCTTCTCCCAGAAGGATTGAATTGGAGGCCTTGCTTCCCGGATATGTATCCCGCCTGTCACGTAAAGGCATGAGTGTCCGAAAACTGTTCAAGGAGTACCATTCCGAATATCCGGACGGTTTCCGGTTGTCTTCCTTCAAACGGATTGTCAGCGAATACAGGTTTCACATCAAGGTCGTCGGTCATGTCGAGCACTATGCCGCCGACCAGATGTATATTGACTTTGCCGGTGACAGGCTTGAAGTCGTTGATGAAATGACGGGCGAGACGAAGAAAGCCGAGGTGTTCGTCGCCATCCTTCCGTTCAGCCATTATACCTACTGCGAAGCCGTGTGGTCGCAACGCAAGGAAGACCTGATAAAAGCATGCGAGAATGCCATGCAATATTTTGAAGGCGTTCCTGCGGCTATCGTCCCCGACAACCTGAAGGCTGCCGTCACACGAAGCGACCGCAACGAGCCTGTCATCAATGATGATTTCTCCGCTTTTGCCGAATATTACGGTTGTGCGGTCTATCCCGCCCGTGTGCGTCACCCCAAGGACAAGGCTTTGGTAGAAAATGCCGTGAAGCTCCTCTACCGTTCCATTTACCTTGAAATAGAGGGAATGACATTCTCCAGCCTGGAGGAACTCAATACCGCCATCCATGTCTCCCTGCTTGATTTCAATGAAAAGGTGATGGCCGGACGGGAGATGTCACGCAAGGAAAT
>OGEU01000733.1_pt1 | contig 31981 bp, 18 predicted proteins | sample 1570651 | NCBI WGS metagenome assembly OGEU01 (sample SAMEA2582129, study PRJEB24529) | metagenome | biome: Human gut stool | place: China | collected 2011 | reverse complement strand
GCGGACGTGGCGGTGTGGTAGAAAACATCTACATTAATAATATCAACATGATTAACATTCCGAACGAACCTTTGTTGTTCGACTTGTTCTATGGTGGAAAAGGCGCCGGCGAAGAATCGGAAGAAGACTTGCTGAACCGCATGAAGACAAGTATTCCTCCGGTAACGGAAGAAACACCCGCTTTCCGCAATATTCATATCTCTAATATTGTTTGCAGAGGTTCGGGACGTGCCATGTTCTTCAATGGTTTACCGGAAATGCCGATCAGCAATATTACCGTTAAGAATGTCGTGATGACAGAAGCTACGGACGGCGTTGTTATCAGCCAAGTCGACGGAGTTACTTTGGAGAATGTATATGTAGAATCATCAAAAGGCAACAATATACTAAATGTCAAAAATGCCAAGAATCTGACTGTAGACGGGAAGGTTTATGAAGAACTGGGAGCGAAAGAAGAAATTTTAAGTCTCAAATAAAAAACTCATTGCTATTCTGTGATGCAAAATAGAAACCACAATATCATTATATAGAGTAAAAAGCTCAAATAGCAGACTATAATCTCCTCAAAAGAGACACAGTCTGCTATTTTTTCTGCTATTTTTGCAAGGAGAAATACGACGTATAATTTCAGCCTTAGAAACATGAAGAAAAATCTTTTTATTATTACTTTCTTTTTAGGAGCTTTCAGTCTTTCTGCCCAAACGCAGAAACAGGAGAAAACCATCACAGTTGAAGTACAAAACAACTGGAATCAGCCCAAAGCGGATGCTCCGGTTGTTATCAATCTACATGAGTTGCACGCTGGTTTCAAAGTAAAATCAGCCGTTGTCATGGAAGGTATGAAGGAAATTCCTTCGCAGTTGGACGATTTGAACCGGGACCGCAAGATGGACGAACTGGTCTTTGTTGCCGATCTTCCTGCCCATGGTAGAAAAACATTTCAGGTTACACTTTCTTCGGAAAAGAGTACAAAGACTTATCCTGAACGAGTTTATGCCGATATGTTTATTGTAGACAACAAGAAAGGTAAACATCAACGGGTACAGGCTATCACCGTTCCCGGCACTAGCAATATATACAGCATGGTACGTCCTCACGGTCCGGTTTTGGAATCGGAACTGGTAGGATACCGTCTTTATTTCAATGAAAAACAGACACCGGATATTTACGGCAAGTTCAACAAAGGACTGGAAATCAAAGAATCGCAGTTCTATCCGACGGATGAGCAGTTAGCTAAAGGATTCGGAGATGACGTACTTCGTGTGTTCGACAGCTGCGGACCGGGTGCATTGAAAGGTTGGGACGGACAAAAGGCAACCCATATTACTCCAGTGGACACTCGTACAGAACGTATCGTCTCTTATGGACCGGGACGTGTAATTGCAGAAATAGAAGTAACCGGATGGAAATATCAGGATCAGGAACTGGATATGATGACACGCTACACGCTTTATGCCGGACATCGCGATCTTCATATCGAAACATTCTTTGACGAACCACTCAATAAAGAAGTTTTCTGCACAGGTGTGCAAGACATCGTAGGTACTTCCAAATCTTTCTCCGATCATAAAGGACTCGTAGGAAGCTGGGGAACAGACTGGCCGGTAAACGACACCGTGAAATATGCTAAAGAAACTGTAGGGCTGGGCACTTGTATTCCTCAACGTTATGTAAAATCGGAAGAAAAGGATAAAGCCAACTTCCTTTATACAATTACCGCCCCGGGAAATAAATATTTCCAGTATCACACCACTTTCACTTCGATGAAAGAGACATTCGGATATAAGACACCGGAAGCATGGTTTGCTCATCTCCGCGAATGGAAAGAAGAGCTGGCTCATCCGGTGACAGTGAGAATAAAAGATAACCGCACCAATAAATAGGGTAGAAACAAATACAACTAAACAAAAATTACGAGGTATCTACCAATTTTTCTATGACTCTGCACAAATATTCCTCCTTGTGCAGAGTCTTTTTATTTACCTTTGCCATCAGATAAAACCAACGAATCATATCTATAAAATAATCTATCTATAACATGAAACGATTGACACAGACTTTAGCCTTTTGCTTATTAACGGTTTTCACCGCAGTAGCACAGAAGAACTATGTATCTGAAGTATGGGTTTCCGACCTCGGAAACGGTAAATACAAAAATCCGGTGCTTTATGCCGACTATTCCGATCCGGATGCTTGCCGTGTAGGAGATGATTTCTATATGACTTCATCCAGTTTCAACTGCTTGCCGGGATTGCAAATCCTTCATTCCAAAGATTTAGTCAACTGGACAATCATCGGTGCCGCAGTTCCCAATGCCCTCTCCCCTATCGAAACTCCGGAACGGCCGGAACACGGCAATCGTGTATGGGCTCCGGCTATTCGTCATCACAACGGTGAGTTTTACATCTTTTGGGGAGATCCCGATCAGGGAGCTTTTATGGTGAAAGCCAAAGATCCGAAAGGTCCGTGGAGCGAACCGGTCTTGGTGAAAGCAGGAAAAGGCATCATTGACACTTGTCCGTTTTGGGATGAGGACGGAAAAGTATATATGGTACACGCATACGCAGGAAGTCGTGCCGGACTGAAAAGTGTAATCACTATCTGCGAACTGAATGCGGAAGCAAATGCAGCGATCACTCCTTCTCGTATTATTTTTGACGGTCACGAAGCACATCAAACTTGCGAAGGTCCTAAAATGTATAAGAGAAACGACTATTATTATATCTTCCATCCGGCAGGTGGTGTACCGACAGGCTGGCAGGTCGTACTACGTTCTAAAAACATCTACGGTCCTTACGAATGGAAAACAGTACTTGCGCAAGGTAACTCTCCTGTCAACGGTCCTCACCAAGGTGCATGGGTAGATACTCCTACCGGAGAAGACTGGTTCCTCCACTTTCAAGATGTCGGTGCTTACGGACGCATTATGCATCTCCAACCGATGAAATGGGTGAACGACTGGCCTATTATCGGTATTGATAAAGACGGTGACGGCTGCGGAGAACCTGTTTTGACTTACAAGAAGCCAAATGTCGGTAAAACATATCCTATCTGCACTCCACAAGAAAGTGACGAATTTGATGGGTATACACTTTCTCCGCAGTGGCAATGGCATGCTAACATTAATGAAAAATGGGCGTATTATGCAGGTGACAAAAGCTATGTCAGATTATACTCTTATCCGGTAGTAGAAGATTATAAGAACCTGTGGGATGTAGCCAACCTCTTATTACAAAAAACTCCTTCTGATAATTTTACCGCAACAATGAAACTGACGTTCAGCCCTAACCAAAAGAATAAAGGCGAACGCACTGGACTTGTCGTTATGGGCAGGGATTATGCCGGACTTGTTCTAGAAAATACAGACAAAGGTTTGGTTCTGTCGCAAGTTGAATGTGACAGAGCAGATAAAGGCAAACCAGAAGAAGTGAAAGCCACTGTTGATCTTTCGCAAAACACGGTTTATCTGAAAGTGCGTTTCAGTTGTGACGGAAAGAAAATCAAGGGTAGTGAAGGCGGACATGACCTCATTGTGATGTGTAATTTCAGCTATAGCCTCGACGGAAAGAAATATGAATCATTAGGTGTTCCTTTCCAGGCAAGAGAAGGACAATGGATTGGTGCCAAAGTCGGTATGTTCTGTACGCGTCCGGCTATTAAAACGAATGACGGCGGTTGGGCAGACGTTGACTGGTTCCGTATTACGAAGAAGTAATCAAAGTATATATAAGGATGAAAAAAGATTGTCCCGCAACTTTCAAGCAGTAGCGGGACAATCTTTTTTATCTTCTTTAAACTTACATACAAGCCCAGCCAAATTTACGAACAAGCTCTGCAAGCAGACTACGGTCTTTTATTGGCAAATTAATGACCACATTCTCGCGCTTCTCTCCAGATAAAACATATCCCTCAGCCGGCAATTTATCTTCCAACAATACACTTTCCTTTAATAACGTTTTCTGGTATTCACCCGATTGAAACACAACATCGTAATACTCATGTTCATTTTCAGGCTGTAGATAGAGTAAACGCAAATCGGCTTTACCTGCTAAGAAGGATTCAAGTCTACGTGTAGAGATACGTATTCCCGTATAGCGATAAACCGTCTCATCATCATACAAAAGACAAAGATACAGTGTATCAAAGGCATCTCTTGCCACAAAAAGCTGAGGCACATCACAGAAATCCAGAATTTTGTCTATCCTTAACACATCTACCATTCCCATAATCAGACTATTTTAGCTTGTAAAACATTAAAATCCTTTGTTCTCCACCAAGAATAATGTGCTATATCAAATGTTTTCTTTAACACTCCATCTTTTGGTTCCAATATGACTAAAGCAATATTTGCCTTCTTGAACTTAGGAAGCTTTAATCTTTTCTCCGCTTCTTCCCTCTCTGAAAATAGAGAGACTGCCCTTGTCACACATTCATCTATTCCTAATCCTTTAAAGACCTTATCCGGCTGCATTTTTCTTTGCGAAAAGAAATCTTCTGTTGTAACAGGATTACCATTTGCAATTCTATAATAACAGCCTTCGCACCGCTTCGCATCCGTTGGGGGACATTGTTCAGGCAATGCCTCAAACCATTCTGCATTCATTATTCTTTAGTTTTTCGCAAAGTTAAGCCAATCTGGTAGAATAACAAATATATTTCCGGCTTTGTTGTTCATTCGATATTCTCTAAACTATTGCCTCATTCTTCCCAATCTCATTTTTTTAGTATACCTTTGCAGAATAAGAGATTTAAATATAGAATTAACTATAAACATAAGCCTTAATGAAAAAACTAATAATATTCGATTTGGACGGTACATTATTAAATACTATCGCAGACCTCGCCCATAGCACTAATTATGCTTTGAATAAATTAGGATACCCCACACACGATGTAGAAAAGTATAACTTCATGGTAGGAAATGGTATCACCAAACTCTTTGAACGTGCATTACCCGAAGGAGAAAAGACAGAAGAGAATGTGCTCCGGGTAAGAAAAGAGTTTATTCCTTATTATGATATTCACAATGCAGACGATAGTCGTCCTTACCCGGGTATTTCAGCGTTATTGTCTTATCTGCAATCCGCAGGCATTCAGATTGCCGTAGCCTCCAACAAATATCAGGCCGCTACCGAAAAGCTGGTTGCCCACTACTTTCCGGAAATTCATTTCACTGCCGTTTTCGGTCAACGGGAAGGAGTCAATGTCAAGCCTGATCCAACAATCGTTTTTGATATATTAAAACTTGCCAATGTACGAAAAGAAGATGTTCTTTATGTAGGCGATTCCGGTGTAGATATGCAAACAGCAGCCAATGCCGGTGTAACTGCTTGCGGAGTGACATGGGGATTCCGACCACGTACGGAACTGGAAGAATTTAATCCGGCATATATGGCAGATGCTGCCGAGAAGATAAAAAAAATGGTCCTTTAATGATGATATCCTTATAAGAATAATTATGATTCGGCAAGTAAAACTTCAATAGTCTCAATAAGTTCTCTTGCCGGAGCTTTTATCGTACTGATTTCATCCTCCGATATTGAATAAATGCAATTATAATCCCCTTTTTGCCGTAATTGTTCCATACGCGCCAAAAAACTTCCCAAACGTGCACTAATTTTGCCTGTTTTTATAAAATTCAAGCCAAAGCAAGCTATCAACCCATCATGGGTTTTACATGATAATCCATTTTGTATTAATAAAGCCTGAACAGCATGAAAACAGGCATAATAATATCTATTGGAAGCAATATCCCAATACTTCATATCAAACATCTCATCTGCTTGTTTCAAAAATACTTTAGCTTTCTCCAGCTGTAATATCACCAAAGAATTACGTTCTTCATCTGTCAATTTCATACTAATTCAATTCCTTCCTGCTCTACATTTTTATAAAATGGTGTAATACAACTTGCAGCCCATTCTTTCATCGTATACATAATCGGATTAATTCGCGCTCCCAAGTCCCATCCCAACATAGTTAAGGGAAAGCTTACCTTATCATAATCTTCAGGCTCCAATTTTTCTTTATCTAAGATAATCAAAATATCCCAATCAGAATCAATCCGTGCATCCCCACGAGCTTGAGAACCAAACAACAAAGCCTTGCCACCTTTTGGTAAATGCTCTGTCAATGCCTGCTTAATAGACTCTAATATTTTATTTGTATGACTTTTCATATTCGTCTCCCCTTACTCTTCTACAAATATACAATAAATATCAATACAACAATATGACTTACAAAAAAATCGCTCTTGCTAATTATTCATACTTGGTTCTTATCCATGACTAATATGAATAAAGAATAAAGTCTAATATTACATATTTTCCGTACAAATTTCAATATCACTTTCCTTACAATGCATTTTCTTTGCAACAGGTAAAGAAAGGCTCACCTTTGTGTGCCTAAATCTAAGAACAATAGTAATCTAATTTATTATAAAATGAAAAAGCATCTTATACTATTTTTTGCAGGAGTAATATTGAGTTACGGGAACATAAAAGCACAGATAGTTCCCGATAAAAAAGAAATTCTGAAAGTAACTCTTCATGTGAACGACTATTTCATGAAGAAATATGCCGACTATCGCACTCCTTCCTTTGTGAAAAAAGTAGTTCGCCCCAGTAATATCTGGACACGAAGCGTATATTACGAAGGCTTAATGGCACTCTACTCCATCTATCCCGCAGACGAATATTATCTCTATGCCAAAGAATGGGCGGATTACCACCAATGGGGCTTCCACCGTGGGACAACCACCCGTAATGCAGATAATTACTGCGCCAGCCAAATCTATCTCGATTTATACAACATTTGCCCCGATCCTGAAAAAATACGGAAAACGAAAGCCAATATGGATATGCTGGTCAATACTCCACAAATAAACGACTGGTGGTGGATAGATGCTATCCAGATGGGGATGCCTATATTTGCCAAAATGGGGAAACTTACAGGCGAACAGAAGTACTTCGACAAAATGTGGGATATGTACGAATATACCCGTAATAAACACGGAGAGAACGGAATGTTCAATGTCAAAGAAGGTTTGTGGTGGAGAGACCATAATTTCGATCCTCCATACAAAGAGCCTAATGGCGAAAACTGTTATTGGAGCCGTGGTAACGGATGGGTATACGCAGCTTTGGTGCGGGTAATGAACGAAATTCCATCTGATGAAAAACATCGCCAAGATTACATCAATGATTTTATGGCTATGAGCAAAGCACTGAAACAATGCCAGCGTGAAGATGGCTTTTGGAATGTCAGCCTCCACGATCCGTCAAACTTCGGAGGCAAAGAGACTTCCGGAACAGCGCTGTTTGTATACGGTATGGCTTGGGGAGTGCGCAACGGATTACTCGACCGCAAAGAATATCTTCCCGTCCTTTTAAAAGCATGGAACGCTATGGTGAAAGATGCCGTACATCCGAACGGATTCCTGGGATATGTGCAGGGAACAGGCAAAGAGCCTAAAGACGGACAGCCGGTTACTTATAAGAGTGTGCCCGACTTTGAAGACTACGGAGTCGGTTGTTTCCTGCTTGCCGGAACAGAAGTTTATAAATTAAAATAACATACACAGTTTTTTCATTAGGTTTAAAGATAATCATTCATTAGGTTTAGTTAGAGGTTAGTTAGTAGCTAGTTCCCTCACTGACTGTTTAGACACCGGTCAGTGAGGGATTTCAAAGAGAACAGATTCATGAAAAACAAATTATTCCCGTATATATGTTGGCTGACGGCCATTACATTCAGTTTGCAACTGCAAGCACAAAATAAAGTTTCCGCTCCCATGGCAGATGTCAATCAGGTAATTGACAACACGCTGGACAGCCTGAATAAAGCACGTACCTCTCGACCGGAAGCCGGTTCCAGCCGGAAAGGTGACAACCCTGTTCTGTTTCTGGTAGGTAATTCGACCATGCGTACCGGAACTTTAGGCAATGGCAACAACGGACAATGGGGATGGGGCTATTTTGCTGGTGAATATTTCGATTCCAACCGGATTACTGTTGAGAATCATGCGTTGGGTGGAACCAGTAGCCGTACTTTCTATAACCGTTTATGGCCGGATGTAATCAAAGGTGTACGCCCCGGAGACTGGGTTATCATCGAATTGGGACACAATGACAATGGTCCTTATGACAGCGGACGTGCCCGCGCCTCTATTCCGGGAATCGGCAAAGATACGCTGAACGTAACCATCAAAGAGACCGGAGTGAAAGAAACCGTATATACATACGGGGAATATATGCGCCGTTTTATTCAGGATGTAAAAGCAAAAGGTGCTCATCCGATCCTATTCTCGCTTACTCCCCGCAATGCCTGGGAAGACAAAGACAGCACCATTATCACACGTGTCAACAAAACTTTCGGATTGTGGGCAAAGCAGGTGGCAGAAGAACAGCATGTTCCTTTTATTGACTTGAATGATATCAGCGCCCGCAAATTTGAGAAGTTCGGCAAAAATAAGGTGAAATATATGTTCTACATCGACCGTATACACACAAGTGCTTTCGGTGCTAAAGTCAATGCGGAATCTGCTGCGGATGGAATACGTGCTTATGAGGGACTGGAATTGGCCAATTATCTAAAGCCCATTGAGAAAGATACTGTAACAGGTTCCAGCCGTAAAGATGGACGTCCGGTATTGTTTACCATCGGAGACAGTACGGTCCGAAATGAGGATAAAGACAAAAATGGTATGTGGGGTTGGGGAAGCGTAATCGCCGACGAGTTCAATCTGAATAAAATATCTGTAGAAAACCGTGCCATGGCAGGACGCAGTGCCCGCACTTTCCTAGACGAAGGTCGTTGGGATAAGGTATATAATGCTTTGCAACCGGGAGATTTTGTGCTGATTCAGTTCGGACATAATGATGCGGGAGACATTAATGTAGGCAAAGCCCGTGCCGAACTGCGTGGTTCCGGTGACGAGAGCAAAGTCTTTTTGATGGAGAAAACAGGGAAATATCAGGTGATTTATACATTCGGCTGGTATCTTCGGAAATTCATTATGGACGTTCAGGAGAAAGGCGCCATTCCCATCGTTTTAAGCCATACTCCACGCAACAAATGGAAAGAGGGAAAGATAGAACGCAACACAGAGTCTTTCGGTAAATGGACACGTGAAGCAGCTGAAGCTACCGGGGCTTATTTCATTGATTTAAATAAAATTAGTGCCGATAAATTGGAAAAGGTTGGCATCAAGAAAGCGGTTACCTACTATAATCATGATCATACGCACACTTCCTTGAAAGGAGCGCACATGAATGCGAAAAGCATTGCTGAAGGATTGAAAAAGAGCGATTGCCCGTTAAAGAATTACTTAAAGTAAGAACATAAGGGATAAAGTACGCTATCTATCCCGTAATCTATTAATAGAAAAGTTACTCTTATCCCTTTGCAAACATCTTTTGGATTAGTACCAAAGTTTCATTTGCTTAAGAGTAAACTATAAATGCAAGTTCTGTTTTTAAAAATGCAAGCTTTGTTTTTATAATCAAAGGCTTCATTTATAAAAACAGAACTTGCGTTTATAGTTTATAATAAATTGATTGTAAGTTTGGTATAAAGGAAAGGAAGTTTATCCTTAATGCGGAAGAACTTTGCTGTTAATAGATTAGGAAGTAACTAATGCTACTTTACACTATTTCAGTTATCCATTGGAATAACTTCCTGCATATAAATAGCGTCGAGACTCCAAAGGGCAGCATCATTCGTGCTGATGCTTGTACATTCATCTAATGGAGCCGGTACTTCCGGCGGAAGTATGGTCGTGATACGGAAAGAGGGTGCAGGTGTATGTTCCAAACGGGTGAATAAGTCCGTCCAGGCTTCTTCTGCCATTTGTCTATCACGCAGATGATAAGCCGCATAAGCCATCAGGCGGGATATACGGAAACGGCTGTGACTAAGTTCCCATGCTTTCTTCTTGTAACGTGCGGCATGGTCAAGCCAAGCATCTTTCCATTCGGGTATATCAATCATACGCATCATTTCATTTGCAATCTCAAATCCGCCCATGATGGTCATTAAATGGTTGGTTGTTTCCAGTTTAGGATCGCATTCGGTTGTGATAATCCCTGTTGCCGGATCAAACCCTAAAGCTTTTGGCCCGGTAAAGAGACGGTTAGGTAAGGCGGCAATGCTTTTCATTCCTGCTACGATTTTATCACGATACATTGTGTTGCCGGTGCGTTCCCATTCCGTCATCCAATTACCGGCATAGGCCAGCCAATCAGGACCGATACGCAAACGGGCGGGAGCAGTACAAGGATATTCACTGCGGGGTTGAGCCAGGCGCATAGGATCCAATTCATAGAGTTTGTGGTCAGAATCCTTTACTTCAGTCATTAAATCACCGCAACGTTCGTCCGTAGTAAGGTAATAGTAGAAACGGTTCCAAGCGGCCTGGCTGATTCGCGCTTCTTTTGCACCACAGCCCCAATGGCTTACGTTATGGCGACTGCCCAATCCGGCATTCGGACCGACGTGGTAAACGTCGACTTCACCCGTATGCCGGGTCATGGCTTCAGCCATACGCCAAATATCAAGACGCCCGGTACGCAGGAAATTATACCACAGCCACATATTAGAAGCCAGTTCCGTATTGTCCCAGGCAAATCCTCCGACATCATAACGCCAGGTATGACGAACGGGGTCATAAGCATGCATCACATCACCGTAATTCCAGAAACCATACCATTTGTTTTGTTCGATTGCTTTCTGATAGAAGTCAATGTAAGCATCCAAGCGGTCTTCTACACAAGTACGGAATGGAGTGCTGCGGTCAGGAAGGCTCCATATTCCGAAAGCCTGGCGGGCATGAAGATAATTCGGGGTTGGCATTAACAGACTAGGGCTAGAAAATTGTTTGGCATAATCAGCAAAAGCCTTTTTCCCGATATAACCACCTTGTGGGATAAGTGTAAATGTAGTTGTACGGGCAATGCCGTATGGCGTGCTCATACCTTCCTGGACATCTTCATAGCTGGCATTCAGGTCATGAGCTATACGATCATAATGCCGCAAATCCATAGGTTCGGACTCCGGGCTCCACAACCAGGCGGTAAGGGTAGCTACCGGGGTTCGTGCGTCTGAAATTTCAATAGAAGAGGGATAAGACTGCCAAAAGTCATGCATACAAAGTCCTAATCCTCCGGTAATATCTCCGACAAAAATATATCCATCGCTACGTGTGCCGGAAAAGGTTCCTATCCAGGGATTATCGTTATTGGCGCGTTTACGAATGGAGAAAGCATCAGCAGTGAGTTGAGACAGACGGTAATCATTCCATGAAGCCCAGTTATCGAGCAGAGAACGGTTCTTTTCATCGAAAAAGTCATAAGGCGGAATACGTTTGCCTTCCATTTGCTGCTGTTGCAGAGAAGGTTCATCAGTCGGTATCAGTTTTGTATCATTCTTTTCATGACTGTTTTTCTTATTATCTGCCTTATTTAAAGTCAGCATGCGACGTCCTATCAATGGTTGCACCGGCTCGCTCCATACTCCTCCATCCGCACACGAGAAAGCAATATGACGATTATACAAAGCTTCACGCATAGGAATATCGAAACGAATACCTAAACTACGAATGAAATCTTTCTTCTGATCTCCGTCATAGACGAAGCTATGTACCATTTTGACCTGTTCACTACCACCATAAAAGTAGAGACGTACCACAAAAGGAAGCCACTCACGGTTATTCAGACTGTTTTCATCAGAGTGATTCACTTGGTTCCCTTTAGAGTGACTCACTTGGTTATTTTCAGCGTGACTCGTTTCAATCTCCCTATTCCTGTTCCGATGCACACCTTCCAACTTGACAAGTGCCCGTACAGAGCCGAAACGTTCAATGGTTACTGATTTTATTTCTCCTATGTAACGAGTAAAAGATATTTGAGATGTATTTTCTTGAATCGGCTCGCTTTGAGTATTACAAATCAGACGCGCTTTCTCTCCTACTTTAGTTCCTTTATAGAGCAGGCTATCCATCAGGAAATCTCCTCGCCGGGGAATAAATACAGAAAGTACGCCTGTTTCAATTTGAATATTTTCAGGCGTTTCAGTGATTGCAATAGAAGCATTAGGCTGTTTATTGATAGTTTTTGCTTTCCGGGGGGCTTTTTCTAATGTCAGTCTTTCTGTTCCGGCAGGAATGACTCCGGCAACTCCGCTCCATTTCACGGAACCATCCGGCCAGTAAGCCAATGGCCAAGTATCTACCGGAATCTCTTGATTTCTATCTGTTTTTAGTCGCAATGAAGTTTCAGGAAATAGGTAGCCTTCATCAAAAGGAACTCCGAAACTTACAGCTTTGTCTTGTTCAGGAGTATTGCCGATCCAATGTAAAGGAACAGTAGACGTTTGGGGTGGTAAACATTCATAGCGGAAGTTTGTAATGCGGATACGGGATAAGGTGGTACGAAAGCCGAACCATCCTTCTGTCAGAGGTTCGGCATCGCGGAAGTCCACCAGTCGCTTGCCGTCTATGTAATAACTAACCCTATTATTTTCATTTGTGATCTTAATGTGATACCAGTGATTCGCTTTTAGCAAATGTTCGGAATCTGTATATTCTTTCAGTATAGCAGGACGTACTTTGGGATCTGTGATTCCTGCTTCATTGCCGTCATAACGACGGAAGCGTGTAGTAGAGTTATAGTTTCCACCATATCCCATGTAATAGAGTTGCAAAGAATAACAATTCAGAAAGATTCCGCTACGCCACTTCTCACGTTTCCATATATTATCAGGATGTTTGGGGTCCGAAGCCATCCAAAAGCAATTCAGGTCACTCAAACGGTCTCCTTCTTTTTCTACAACTACACACGCATCATATTCAATGGTTACCCGCCCGCTCATCTTTTCTTTCCTCCATAAGGTAAGGCCTTTAGGAGACAGTATTTCAGCGGTATCGCCCTGAAATGTCACTTTATAATCCGGAGATTCCGACTCTACCTTCCAATATTTATGAAACTGGCGGGCGTTGAGACCGGAAACTTTATTGTCTTGTGCGTTTGTTCCTAAAGTGATGAAGAGGAACAAAAGGATAAAGAGTTTTTTCATATGTATATTTGCTATCTCACCTTACAAAGGTAGGGAGAGCTGTTCAATTAAGAAATAGAATATTATCCATATATATGGCGATTCGTTCAAATATGAAAAAAGAACAACCCGATACTGTAACCGGATTGTTCTTTCCTTATAAACTTATACTAAATAAAATAAGACTTTTCTTACTCTTTCGGTTCTTCCGTTTCGGATGTCTTCAAAGTTTCGGCGCCCACATAATAACCAAGGTTGGTACCCTGATTATATCCCATGTTCTGCATAGCCTGCGACATATCATAGTTATGGTCTGTCATCAAGTGCGGCAGACGATGAGTAGTAGGATGATTCGTAGAGAATATATAGATTGATTTGTTATCATTTGAGCCTAAAATAACTTCTTCACGATAGTCACCCAAGAAATCTCCGTAGTAACAAGGATTGTATTTGGTTCCATGGTTACCATCATTCGTTCCATACGCATCTTTGAAACTTAACAAACGTTTCTTATTCGTTTTATTAACATCCGGATTGTCTTTATAACTTACAATGCAAGTACGGTCATACATTTCCCGTGTCGATTGTCCGCTCCAATAAATAGCCACATTATACATCACACCATTAGCAATGCCAGTAGGATATGTAGTAGAAACCAATCCGGTACCATTACAACTGAACATACCTTCTTGGGTAGAAGACCAATATTCAAAATCCGGACTATCCGGGTCAACATCCGCTACTATACAACGCCCGACATCACTTGCATCTACCGGTAAATTTCTTCCATGACCAGTAATCATACTGCCATCTCTTGCATCAATCACCTGACAGGCATATCCATTTCCCTGACCTTCATAATCTTTTGATTCTTCAAAAGAAGCAACAATCTGCAATCCGGAACGGTCTTTTATGAATTTTCCGACATGCAATATATCTCCATGCCCATTTCCACTACACCATAACTCGCTTCCATTATCGTCAATAGCTGCCGAACCATACAAAATCTCATCCCTTCCATCACCGTCCAAATCAGCAACACGGAAACAGTGTGAACACATCGCTAACCATTTAGACGAATGATCTGCTGTATCAAACTTCCAACGTGGAACCAGTTCATTACCTTTCAAGTCAAGTGCCCAAACCTGCCAATTCTTATAAATACCTCTACTGATTATCAAACTAGGATTAGCCACTCGCGCTCCGGTTGTTTCATCAGGAATACCATCCAAATAAGCAACACCGATAAAGAAGCGATCCATACGATTGCCAAAATCATCTCCCCAATATTCACTCCAATACTTGGCACGTGATACTTTCGATCCTTCTCCTCCACGTGGAATATTATCTATACGAGTTATTTCACGTCCGTCATATCCCCTGCAAATAGAGATATATTCGGGACCCTCCATTATCAAACCGCAAGTAGTAGCTGTAGACGGGTCATTCAGATCTCTCGCAATAGCCGCTCCGGAGTACCAACCTTTACCATCTGTTTGACGATTACGATAATCATTCACTTTCCCATTTGCGTCAGTGATAATCTTGCCATCGGCAAACTTTGTACCTTCGGAAGTACGGAAAGCAATTTCACACAAACCGTCACCATCAAAATCATACAAGATATAAGAAGTATAATGTGATCCGGAACGGATGTTAATTCCCAAATCAATCCTCCACAAGAAAGTCCCGTCCATTTTATATGCTTCCAACAGAGTAGTACCATTAAACCAAACTCCCATATTCGCTCCGTCGTATGGTTCTCTCTTCACCACAATCTCTAATTCACCGTCACCGTCCAAGTCACCTAGCTGAATATCATCAGGAGAATATGTAATCGATGCATCGGGTACATTCATGTTTAATCTAATTTCATGATAAAACTTTTCTGCCATTTCAGAAGTAAATGTATAATCGCAAAGCGTTTCAGCCTGATTAGCAAGAGTTACCCGATATACATTCGTTTTTGATACATCAATATCTGCATCCACCCAGGAAGTCGTATTTGAAATAGGTTCTTCATTCAATTTCACTTCCGTCTCACCGTCTACTGATTTATAAATATCAAAAGCAACATTAGACGGATCAGTCTTCAATAATCTCCAGCTAATCAATGCGGATGCAATCCCTGATGCGTTATTGGGATCAGAAGCCGAAATAGGATCATAACTCACCCACATGGCGCGGCTACCCGTTATGACTTCGGTCGGCAGAGGAGGCAATTCTTCTGTTTGATTGCCATTGTTCACTTCAACGACGGGGTCATTATCTGAGCAAGCAACTATAGCCAGCAAATAAAACAGCCCCAATATTATATAATGTATCTTCATTTCTTTCGTTTTTTTATTCTATAAACATCCGTTCTATGCAAGAATATCCTATCACTATTCATCAGCATTCCGGTTGTGGGTTACCACCCCGGATTCTGCTCCAAATTAGGATTCTTCGATTTTTCACTCTGCGGAATCGGGAAGAAATACATCTTATCATCCCAACTTCTTTCTTTTACCTTACGTTCATACGTATAAGTATCATCCCCATTCTTCGTAATCTTCATTTCAACAATGTTCTTGAAATGTTTATCACCCTCCTTCCAACGGCGTACATCCCAAAAACGATGTCCTTCAAAGGCCAATTCTACCATACGTTCATTCTGATATTTCTTCCAGAAAGCATCATTGGTCATCCCTTGAGGGAATCCGGGCATTCCGGCACGTGTACGAACTACTTTGATAGCATCCACAGCCGAAGTTGTAAATTCATTATCCGTTGCATACGGACTACCCAGATACTTATATACAGCCTCTGCATAATTCAAATAGAACTCTCCAAAACGGAACGTAATCCATGAATGATAGGTCTTTGAAGCTGTACCGGCACGTAAGTCTACTGCCGTCTGACAATACTTCTTCAGATAATAGCCAGTCGGAGTTCCGCCACTCAAAGGCTCCGCATTTAGTCCACCCTGATAGGTTTGCAGAGGAACAGTATTCCAGTTAGGCCACTTTTCGTCTCCATTCTTGGCAATGGTCAGATAGAAACGAGGGTCGCGGTTGGTATAATAAGGATTAGTGGGATCATAGTTATCCAACTCGTCCGGACGCAGCCCTGAATCCTTCATCTCATACGCATCTACCAGTGTCTGTGTGGGACAGTTTCCACCTTTACAATTTTCCAACCCTACCGGGAAGTTATATCCCTCAAAAGAATTAGTGGTAGTAGTGGCACGACGGAGAAAAATCAATTCATTAGTAGCGTCATTGTAATTGTCCTTGCTCCAAAGTGATGAATAATCCTCCACTAAGAGTTTTGCCTTTTCAGCAAACCCATTACTGTCATCTAGAATTTCCTTATTGGCTTTAGCTGCACGATACCACAGTTCTCTATTATCAGTCGGGTTAAACAAAGGACTTGCCGCATACAATGCCGCACGAGCTTTCAAGGCCAATACCGTTTTACGGTTGGCACGTCCTGTTTCCGCCGGACTACTAGGCAATGCCATATCTCCCAGTTTACTGTAATCGACAATAATCTTATCCTTTATATCATCACATTCGGCTATGATATAATCAAAAATCTCCTGTGCCGGTCTGCGCGATAACGTATTCGATTCTTCGGCTGTTAATATATGGTCGCTAAACGGCACATCTCCATATTGCCGTACCAAGTTAAAGTAGAAATATGCACGAAGGAAGCGCACCTCATACTGGTAATTGGTATAACGGAACATTTGTTGTGCATAATCACTGTTCAAAGCCAACTCGGGAAATGTCAGTCCGGTAAACTTCTCCAGATATAAATTACAATTGGCTATCCCTTCATAACAGGACGTCCACATACTACTTTTAGCATTTGACGGACTCCAAGAACCATTGTAAAAGTCTTCAATCTGATTTCCCGAATAAGCATATTCAGCCTCATCAGTAGCAGAACCAAGAATTGCCCCGCTATAGTTTCCAAAGTCCACATCCATGGACAAATAGATATTTGTTATCAGCCCTCCCACATTACCGAAGTTGAGCTTCACAAAATCCTCATCATAGTTATTGTACTCATGATATTCCATCTTATCTGAGCAGGAACCGAGTGTGACTACACACATCATTCCGTAGATAATGTTTTTCAGTTTCATTCTTTCGCTTTGTTTTTATGATTAAAAACCAATCGTAACACCGACTACTACACTCTTATTCAGCGGAGTCGCTACACCATAACATTCCGGATCTGCCACATCAATGTGATCTGAACAGAACAAGTCTGTTCCTCTGACATATAACTTGGCACTCCCCAATATCTTAGTCTTCTTCATCAATTCTTTCGGGAATCTGTAATACACCTCCGCATTACGCAACTTCAAGAATGACCGGTCTGCCAACCAAACCGTATTAGCCTGATAGTTATTGGCATTACTCTGTGAACTCAAACGAGGATATTTAGCATTTTGATTTTCCGGTGTCCAACGATTCTCATAATAATGAGTAGAAAGTGTCGTATTATTTATCAACGGCCAAAACATACTCTTCGTATTCAAGACAGCAGAATAGTTACCTGTTCCTTGGAACATTACATCTACTCCAATCCCTTTCCATTCGGCTCCCAAATGGAAAGAATAATAAATTTCCGGAGCCGTCGTACTATAACCGATAGCTGTTTTATCATTGGCATCAATGATTCCGTCTCCATTCACATCTTTATATTTTATGTCTCCCGGCACTACCGTACTAAAGTTTTGCGGAAGGCTGTTTGCTATATCTTCTTTATCTTTGAAGAAACCTTCAGCTACCATTCCATATACTTGTCCCAACCGATTTCCTGTTTGCACAAGATTCTTATACAAACGCGGTTCTTCCAGTTGTTCCTTAATTTCATTCTTATTCCAAGCAAAATTACCGCCAAGGTTGAACACTACATCTCCTAACCGTTTCGTATAGTTAAGTCCTAGTTCCACGCCATAGCTATCAACGATTCCGGCATTCTCGAACGGAGCATCTACGCCCAACACATCGGTATATTTTCCTTCGGAAGAGACCCAAATATCTTTTCTCCGTTGGTAATAGCCTTCTGCCGTCACATTCAATCCATTGAACAACATAGCATCAACACCAACATTATATTTATACGCTTTCTCATGTGTCGAATTAGCAGTTGCCAAGCGACCGATAATAGTACTTCCGAATTCAGAGTCGTAACTACTGTTAAACTTATATTGCGTACCGGTAGTCGTATAAATCTGATCCCAATAGTCATATACGGTAGTACTTCCGTCTTTAGGCAAATAATCAACATTGATCACTCCAAATGAAGCTCGCAATTTCAAGAAGTTCACCCAAGACACATCTTTCAACCATTTTTCTTCCGAAAGTACCCAAGCAGCAGAAATGGTAGGAGAAAAAGCCCATTTATGTCCCGGTGCCAATAAACTGGAAGCCGAGCCAACCAATGCCAGATCCAAATAATAGCGATTAGAGAAACCTACATGATTATACCAAGAAACATTTTGCCGATAAATAGTAGTGTTCAGACCGTATGAATCACGATATTCATAATCCCATTTCAATTGAGAATACACATCCCACTTCCGAAACGAGCGATTGTAATCGACACTACCTGCAAAGTTAAATTGGCGCGCCCAGTTGTCAATACCTGCACCCGAACCCATTTCACTGGATTCGCCACCTGAAATGGCAGTATAAAACGGACCGTTAGTTGTCCAGCTTGTTGCATAACCGGCATACGTATAAGTCTTGCTATGGTCTTCCAGAATATTGGAATAGTTGTCATAAGCTAAACGAAAGTTTGCTCCCAATCCTTTCAGCAAACCAGATAAATCTTGTGACAAGGTAAGGTCGGCAAACAAACTGCGAGAGTGTCCTTTAGAATAAGCAGCTCCCTGCGATTGTGCGACAGGATTCGACGTGCCCGCCCAAGTGGTACTTCCTCCCCAACTGCCATCTTCCGTACGAACTGGAAAAGCTGCAGAAGGAATCGAATAAATCATATCCCATAAGTTAACCGAAGCCCCCGGAATCCGAGATTCGGACAAGGTACCGAGAAGATTCAACTTCAATTTGGTAGTGGCGGTTAAATCAATATCCAGATTTGTACGCAAATTAGCACGTGAATACATATTCTGTGTAGAATATCCGTCATTTGCATTCGGGGTTTTGATAAACCCTTTGTCTGTTAATAAATTCGCCATAGTATAGTAGCGGAACTTTGCTCCTCCCCCACGGAATTCGATCGTATATTTATTAGAAACTCCTCTGTCTTTAAAGGTTTCATCAATCCAGTTCACATTAGGATAGAGATAAGGGTACATACGGGAAGCTCCTCCACTGCCTACTCCATTACGGAAAGCGTCGACTTCTTCCGGAGTATATCGAGCTCCCAAACCTTCATATCCACGCGCTTCATTCACTGCAGAAGCATACGTAGCTGCATCTACAAATTCCGGACGTCGAGACTGAGTGTTAATGATGTGATCATACGTAAACGTTATCTCTTTTGTTTTGTACTTACCACGCTTCGTCGTAATCAAGATCGCACCGTTCACTCCTTTGTATCCGTACAATGCCACAGCCGCGGCATCTTTCAGGATGGAAACGGATTCTACTTCTTCCGGACTCACCAAGCTCATGTCTCGTTCCAAACCGTCAACCAGCACAAGCGGTGTACTACTTGACAAGCTCTGCAAACCACGTACATAAAAGGTAGGATCTGCCATTAACCCGGTACTGGCCGCATTCTGCAAAGTAGTAAGGCCCAATCCATATCCATATAAAGAATTGGATATATTCCGGGAAGACCGCTTATTAAACTCTTCGTTATAGGTGGTAGAAACAGCTGCTGTTGATTCATGACGACTGAATGTCCGGTTAGCTCCCACATCAATAGTCTGCGCTGCATATCCCATCACAATAGTCATCGGACCATCAGTCTTTGCCACAACTGTGGTAGAGCCTTTGTCGACAGAAACGACACTCAAACGTTGTCCTTTCTCGACCGCAATCTCGAATTTACCATCTTTATCAGTTTCAACCCGGGTCTCCACTGCGCCACCTTCCACATTAACGGACGCTCCATAGACTGGGTTTCCCGATTTATCAACAACAATACCTATAATGTTGTTGTCTGTATTCTGTGCTCTGACCGGAATGCTCAAACAAACCAGTAAAGCCAGTATCAGAATCTTATTTTTTCTCATATAAATCAATATTCAATATTGTTTTAATCTATTTCGCTGTCTCACATTACCAACCCGGATTCTGAATCAATCCATACCCTTTGTTAATTTCCGTTTGCGGGAATGGAGAAAGATACCATTTGGAATCAAATCCGTATGTCCACCAACGACGAACCGGTTTAGATAATTCAAACCTTTCATATTCAAATCGAGTAGGTTGCAATGCTCCTTTGTTCTTGTCTCCTTCATTCCATTTTGTATTACCTGTCATGCGATTACCTGTATCATCCAAACGATAAGCAAGTAATCCATGCAGGCGTTTCTCGAAACGATCGGCACGCTTGTAACGGACAAGATCAAAGTAACGGCTATCTTCAAGCCCCAATTCCCGAACACGCTCGCACAGCAATTCTTCCAATAAGGCTGCTTTGTCAGAAAGTAAATTCTTATCTGTAACACACTCCGCCAAATCTTTCTTCAATCCTACGCGGGCACGTACTATATTCATTTGGTCAATAGCACCCCGGTGATCATTCTTGGCTTGAAGCAAGGCCTCTGCATAAGTTAAATAAATGTCAGATAAACGAAGATATACCCAATGCGTATACTGACGTTGGTACTCAGTTCCCAAATAATATTTCATATTTTTATAACCAGTCGCATAGTTACCTGATTCAAGTGCAGCATTTTGTCCTTCATCGTATCCTCCGACCCACAATTCATAAGGTAAACCGGACATTGTTCCTGCACTCCAGTCTAACATCTTCGGCAATCCGTTTACCATGCAATGCTCATACAGACGAGGATCACGGGTTAATACGATTTCCGACAATAGTTGTTCTCCATTTTTGAATGTTCCGGTCAGGAACATTGCATCCAACTTACCTTCTGTTTCCGTCTTTTTCCAGTCAAACGGAGTACCGTCGGCCCATGGGAACATCTCCACATATTCCTGTGTAGGCGGATATTCAGTACGGCAAAGTGACGGAACAGCCCAAGAATGCCACATATAAGAACTTGAGTTGAAAGCGTCCGACATATTCGTGCGGACAGAATGCAAGACCTCCTTGCTGTTCTGACGAATATATCCCATACGATATGCCTGCCGATACTGTTCCGGTGTTTCTTCCGAAGCCTTATTCAGGCTATACCCGCCTTGACTCTCCAGCTCTTTAAAGAATGCTTCACAAGCCTTCAGACAGTTATCCCAAAGTTCCGCATGGTAGCCACCGTACCATACCAGATGCTGCTGTTCAGCCTCTGAGTTTCCTCCTGCATATCCGTTGACATCGTTAAATAACGGAGAAGCGGCAAATTGCCAGATTTTGCATTTCAATGCCATCGCACCGGCCTTTGTCCAGTGTCCGGCCTTGCTAGCAAGATCGGCATCAGCATAAGCCCACACCAACCCGCCGGAATTGATAGCATCATCCAACATCTTTATCATGTAGTTAACAGTCTCCTCTACCGTAGCACGGGGGATTTCATAACCTGACTCCGTACCGGTGAATGAAGCATATAACAATGGAAGACCTCCATAATGACGGAACATATCAAAATAGCGCGCCGCAATCAAGCATTTAGCTTCTGCCACCAACTGAGTTTTTTCAGTGTTATCCATACCCGGCACTCTATCTATATTTTCCATTAGCAACCAACACCAACGCACTACTTCCCATACCATTTCCCGTGTATATGGGAAAATATTACCACGCGTGCCATAGTTGGCATTGAGAGAACCCAAATAATACTGCTGATATACAGTCGCATCACTAAAATAAAGTGACCAGCAGTCTGTTAGCGCATCCTTCTTTCCTAAATAAGGACTGGAAGAATCAGGAATATTACCGTTACTGTCCGTATTATAAGGTAATCCGTAATACTGTCTACTGTAACAGGTATTCAAAAATTGGCGCGTATATTCCGCACTATTGAACACTGTGTCAATAGTAGCATTTCCGCCCGGTGCCTTATCCAAAAAAGAGTTTCCGAATTTAATTTCGTCCACACATGAAGTGGAAACCAAACAAACCGCCGCTCCCAACATTGCACCGATGAACCATTTATTTTGTAATTTCATTGTATCTTTCCTTTATCTATTTTAGAATCCTAATTTCAAGCTCAACGTATAAGTCTTGGACAATGGATAAGAAGGTGCATTAGTAGCTCTTGCCTCCGGATCACCCCACAAATAAGGTGTAATCGTCCACAAATTATATCCTGCAAAAGCCAACTGACATGTATTCAGTCCAAGTTTCTTCATTAATGGGAAGTGAAAATTGTATGCCACCTGAAGAGTTTTCAAACGCAAGTATTTGGCATCTTTCTCATATAAAGTAGAAGTAGCATAATTATTCTTTGCATTATCAATGGTAGCTCTCGGATACTCCGAAGATTGTGACGGATTTTCCGGTGTCCATGTATGATCTAAATGGTATGCCAACAATCCTCCCTGCTCGCTATTGGAAGATGAATAAAACGGTTGACGAAATACATCCGAAATCATACGACTTACATTCCAGGCCCCTGTCCATTGAGTACTTATTTCCAAATTCTTCCAACTGAATCCTAAATTAATACCTAGCATATATTCAGGATCGTCTGTAAAGCCATAGTCATAACTTGCATCATTTGCATCAATCTTACGGTCACCATTCAAGTCAACATATACTGCATCTCCATTTTGAAGAATACTCTCGTGAGTGGGGAACGGACGATTAAATGTCTGCTCATATAGCGCAGGTGTATCCTCATCATAGAAGCGCCAGAAAACATATTGACTACGCGAACCGATACGGTGTCCCTTCTGATATTGATATAAATTATTCTGCGGGGCTTCCTTCTTTTCAAGAATCTCATTCTGATTATAAGAAAGGTTAATACCCGCCCAATAACGGAAATTATCGCCAATCTTATCGTTCCATTTTAAAGAAAGTTCCCAGCCCCAACTGTCTACACTTCCTAAATTTGAATAGGGAGTAATGAACCCTAACATTCCCGGAGCTGTACCGTCACGCAAAAGGATGTCATTACGACGTTCTTTATAATATTCAAAGGTTGTTTTCAGACGGTCATCAAGGAAGTTAATATCAACACCATAGTTCCGTTTCAGAGCTTTTTCCCATGTCACAGCAGGGTTATTCTTAGCTACCTCACGCGCACCCAGACTAACAGTACCATTATCTGTTCCGAATCCATATCCCCAGGCGTTAGTTGCTCCTCCACTTGCCGTTACACGATTTGCCAAGTCACCTAAACCGACATTATATGGATCAGCCATATACATAAACCGCGATCCTCCAATATTATCGTTACCTACCAAACCGACACTGGCACGTAATTTCAAAAAGCTAACCACCGACTTCAAAGGACGGAAAAACTTCTCTTCACTCATCACCCAACCTATAGAACCAGCCGGGAAATAAGAAAAGCGCAAATCGGACGCAAAGTTTTCCGAACCGTTATACCCCACATTAAACTCTGCCATATAGCGGCTCTTCCAATCATAAGTGACACGTCCGACTAATCCGACATATCCATGAGGAATGTCCGAATATACTTTCGGATAATACTCTTTCTGTTGATTATACAAAACTAAGGCTGTCACCGTATGATCACCAAAAGTACGATTATAATTAAAGCTGGCTTCCATATACCAATTACGTGCTTTGCCTGTAGTATACGAATACTTCACATCTGTATTCTCTCCAAACTTACGATAAGCAATACTACCGTCATCCATCAATACAGGAGTGTATGTAGCAATAGACCCACCAGAACCGACTTTATTAACTGTAAACGAGCTGTTATAAGATCCCTTCACTTTAAAAGAAAGTCCTTTAGTCAAGAAGTCCATTTTTTGATCCAGAATCACATCTACATTCAGCGAATTGTTGCTGGTCTGGCTGAATCCATTTCCATAATATCCCATACCTGTACCTCCAGTAAATGGTAATTTCAGCCCGTCCGAATAAGTCTCATCGCTCGAATTTACTAATTTTCCGTCTATGATTCCCGGACTGGAGAAAGGAGTAGCATAATACATATTTTTAATCAATCCGGAAGATCCCTGACTCGTACGCGGCTGGTCTGAGTTATTCACATTACCACTAATATTGAATGACAAAGTAGTCGTTTTAGTGACATCCATATCCAAGTTTGTACGATAGTTAAACCGACGGTACTGATAGCTTAAATTATAAGGAAGATCAAACTCACTAAAAAGTCCTCCTTGCGTATAAGCACCTGCAGAGATGAAATAACGTACTTTATCTGTTCCTCCCGAGATGTTCAGATTATGCTGGCTCTGAAGCGTAGAGCTTTTCATAATATAGTCAGCCCATTGTATATTTGGGAAACGAATAGGATCGGAACCATCTGCAAATTTTTGAATCACGCCATCACTAAATAAGGCAGATTTGCCATCACCGGACATCATTTGATTATGAAAACGGGCATAGTCATAGGAACTTGCCTGTTCTACCATTTTTGTAGGCATCAATACAGAAGCAGAAGTAGTAAACGAAATTTTCGCCTTTCCTTCCTTTCCTCGTTTAGTTGTAATCAAAATGACCCCATTTGCTCCACGAATACCAAATACGGCTGTTGCCGAAGCATCTTTCAAGATAGAAATGGATTCAATTTCATTCGGGTCGATATCACTCATACTTTCACGATCCACACCGTCTACCTGAATTAACGGTGAAGAATTTTCCCAAGTAGCTTTACCACGAATAAAAATTTCAGCGGCATCCGCTCCCGGCTCACCGGAATATTGTACGGTAGTCAAACCTGTCATCTGCCCTCCTAATACATTGGAAACCGAACCTACAGATACACGGGTCAATTCTTCTCCCTTCACACTGGCGATAGCTCCTGTCATAGTCACTTTCTTCTGCGTGCCATAAGCTACAATCTCCACCTCTTCAAGAGCAGTCACATCCTCTACCAGGATGATTTTCATATCATTTTTTGCTACAACTGTTTTATCAGTATAACCTATAAAAGATACTTTCAGTTTAGTACCGGGACGTACATTTATTCTAAATACACCGTCAATATCGGTAATTGTACCATTAGATGTTCCTTCCGCAAGTACACTTGCTCCAATTATCGGTTCGCCTTGGCTATCTACTACTGTTCCTTTTATAGTACTTTGCTGCTGTACAACTTCGATGGCTGCCGAAGCTGTTTGCAATCCCCATGCAGGTGCAAAAGTTGCTATAGTGAAGAACAGAGCGACAGGTAAGGTTGTCCCCTTTATAAAGTTTTTCTTATTCATATATGTATATGTTCATGATATAAGTATAATTTTAACGGACTTTATATACCGTCATTATTTTAGAATGCAAGCATCATACGGAAATAACCGGCACGCGAATCACGTTCACAAATTATGTGATATCTTCCACCAGCCATACCGTGTGTCCATTGGTTGGCTGGAGAACGCTGTGTGCTACTCCAATAGTGTCCACTGTTAGTTCCTGACTCGACAGAGGTCATCTCATCACCATTTACATTCTTGAGACAACGGTTAATAACACTCAAATTCTTAGCGACTGTATCCCAGCACATTATAGAGGGCAAATACCAAGGAGTCACATTTGCCGGAATAGCTTCCGCTTCACGATAAGCCTTGATATACGCATAAGCATGGTCGCAAGTAGAAGGACTACCCATACCTTCGTAACACATAGTAAGTAACTGTGTATTATTGTATCCCATTAGTGCTGGGAAAACCAATGAAGCATCATTCTTGTTAACATCCTTCTCTGTGTTACAACCTACAAACTTGTTTGCCCAATTCTCATCTGAAGTAAACCAGTCTGAATAATAACCGGACTTACTTGAATGGAACATTTTCAAAGCAACATCATTTTGTTCACTATCTTTTACCACAGAATTCTTAATAGATAGCACTATACCGTGCGTACATGCAGGGAAATCGCGACGCAAAGCATCAACTTCTGCTGAATAGAGTTCAGTATGTGTTACACTGGGTTGTGAATTTCCTACATAACATACAATACCAATCACATTCTCCGGCACCGTTTCCGCATCTACTGAAACTATTTTTCCATCTGCACAAAAATAGTCTCCTACCTGCAAAGTATGGTTGATTTTACTTTTATCTTCGATGGTATACATTTTCGCCGTTCCTCCTTCCAGCGTACCTTTAGCTTCATATTCCATCTCACTTACTCCAGAATAAGTACCCTTAATTGAGAATTCCTTCTTCGGATTAACCAAGAAACGGTATGTATCCGTACTTTCCTGATAATAAGGAGTTGCTTGAGTATTGTTCACTGTAAACGAACCGGCAGCCAAAGGTAACAGATAATCATCTATACCGCCATTTGTAAAGCTATAGGTCAAATTAGGCATCTTTACTACCGCAAGAGCCATCCGATGTTGCATAGTAAAAGCGATCTGCCCTTTCAAACGATCCCCCTGAACACTACCCGTACTCGTCATCAAATCATATTGTGTATAATTTCCTTCATTTTGTTCACTGCCTATTTTCCAATTGTTGACGTATGTTTCAAAAGGATCCACCTTCGTCGGATCAAAAGTCACATTCGCATTATACGGATAGTATGCATAAAAAGTCATCCGCTGAAATTGTGAACCTTTGTATTCAATAGGATCCCCTCCATCAGTCAATTCCCAATAGCCATCTGTCAGTGTGAATTTCCGATTCTTGATATCCTCTACCACCGTTTCTCCTCTTACCGCAAATATACCGATAGCATCTCCGTTAGAAAATCGGGTAGTATATCCATTCTCTGTAGCACGTGTCTTACCACTTTCGTCCATAAATCCTTCATCAGACACACTAATCTGAAATCCCTGCAAAGAATCCGGTGTTTCTCCGGTGAGTTCTTCATTTTGCGAGCAAGACGCAACTATGGCTGCGCCAGCCAGAAAAAGCATTGATATATAATTATATATTTTCATAAATCTCATGTTTATATTTTTAGCATTTTTATCTATATTAGATTGGTAAACAGATCACTTCACAACAGGCTGTGGAGTTACGGTTTCTTCTGTAATATTCCAACTAGGATTAGTTATCTCTGTTCCAGTTTCAGCTATACTCGGGTCGGATGTTATAGGATCGTGGTTTTCATCCTCCCATCCTATTATTTGCGTTTGTTCTGTAATTGTCAACACATAATTATTGTCCTCGTATTTATTTGTCTTGATGATGTAATTATAAGAAAATCCTGATTTCAATTCTGTCAAGTTAGCAAACTCGGCTTCATAAAGATAACCGTTCATTCTAGCTTGGATAGTTACTTTGCCTTGCACCTTCTGTGGCAGTAAAATAGCTTGTACTGTATAATTATCCTGCTCTCCTATTTTATCCCAATAAATATCATCTTTATCCGTAACAGGGTCTTCACTGACTGTTGTCTCCCCTGTTTTAGGATTAAATGTACCATTATTCTTAAGCCCAATAAGATAACAAGTTATATCTGCCAAGTCCACACCTTCGCCAGCTTGAAACTCCAATCTAATACGACTCATCACATGATTGAATGCTAATGTCACGTTCGGGGTTTGTGATGTAGCCTTCCCTTTAGCAAAAAGAAAATCTATCTTCGCACGTTCTTCTGCTGTAGCTTGATTGTCACTGGCTGTAGTCACTTCCAATACAGGTTGTTCTTCACCTGATGTACCAGAAAATGGAGCGTATGCCACTACATCATACTCTCCGGAACCTAATACCCAAATCTCTTCTGCATTTCCTCCTTTTGCCGCAAAAAGACCATTGCCCTTGTATTTGTAATGAATATTCACTTGTTCCGTACCACAAGTGATTCCTACCGAGTCTTCTGCCTCCCAGTTTGTTTCCGTAGCTCTTGTAACAAGATTGCTAGCCTCATGATTGTTTATTACTGCACTAAAAGAAACTTTCGCTCCCGTATCACCGGTAAACTGAATATCAGTTTCTTTAATATCGTTGCTACATCCTGCTAAAAGTAGTAAGGCAACAGCAGTTGTGACATAGTTTTTTTTCATACCATGTTTTTTAAAGTTAAACATATTTTTGTTGATTAGTAAAATCGTCGTAAAGTAAAAAAGACAATGGCTGCATTCTTTTCCAACCAGCAATTGAAATAAATGAAGCATTTTTTTTGTTGTTTCCCATATCTATTAGGTGCATCTGTTAAGTTAAACAAAAGTTAGATTCTCTTTTTAAAAGTAATTTTTCACACTCTACCTGTGAAAAAGTGTTGCAAACATAACGACTTAATCAAGATATAGCAATGCAGAATCGTACAAATGCATGGAAAATACCGTCTTTTGCACGATATTCCATGCTGTAGGAGCGATTTTCGATTAGTACCTAATGACTATGAACCTTTTTGTTTCTATTTTATTGTATGGAAAATAGTAATTTATAAACCTAAAAATGATATGGCGAATTTTTCAATTGTAGTTGTTCCAACTAAAAAATTATCAAATGGCAGACATCGAATAAGGATAGCCGTAGCACATCATTCTCAAACCAGATATATATCTACCCAATTTACTTTGGATTCTGCCAATCAACTAAAAAATGGTCGAGTAGTAAGGCATGAGAATGCAGCGAATATGAATGCCTGTCTTCGGAAACTAATCAATGAGTATGAAGAAATTGTTACATCGATCAGCTATTTACCAGCAATTTCATGTACCGAACTTATACGTATAATTACTTATGAACAAAAGAAAAAAGGTATAACCTTTCAAGCTGTTGCAAAAGAATACATGAATTTCATGAAAGGAGAAGAGCGGGAGAAATCTTATAAACTTTATAAGATAGCTTCCGAAAGATTAGTCAAATATATGAAAGGGGATTTTCCTTTAATTCAATTGACACCTATACATATCCAAGAATTTGCCAAAGTTCTTCACGAGGAGAATCTGGCAGATACAACTATCAGAATATATCTGACTTTGATAAAGGTGATATTAAATTATGCCGGTAAGATGAATTATGTATCTTACTCCATTCATCCTTTTGTCCTCTTTAAGATGCCGGCAAGTAATGTGCGGGAACTTGATTTGTCAATAGATGAACTGAAGAGAATACGTGATGTCCGGCTTTTAAAGCCTTCTTTATCCATGGTGAGAGATATTTTTATGCTTACCTATTATTTAGGTGGTATCAACCTGAGAGATTTATTAGTATATGATTTTAAAAATAAGAACGATATGCGTTATGTGCGTCACAAAACACGCAATAGCAAGAAGGGAGAAAATGAAATTGTATTTACTTTGCAGCCTGAAGCAAAAGTGCTTATAGATAAATATATGTCGAGAAATGGGCATTTGCAATTTGGTAAATATTCATCTTATAAACAAATATATAGTTTAGTCTTCCGACATATAAATAAGGTAACAGAACTTTCGGGGGTAAAGAAAAAGGTTACTTACTATTCCGCCCGAAAGACATTTGCACAACACGGATATGATTTAGGCATTCAAATTGAAAAAATAGAATACTGTATCGGACACAGTATGAAAAATAACCGTCCTATCTTTAATTATATTAAGATTATGCAAGAACATGCCGATAAGGTGTTCCGTGCCGTACTTGACCAATTGCTATAGTATAGATAGTTTTTCACTGCTATTTTTAGTTCCTTCTTTTGCTAATCGATTTCATTCCGATCGCTATCATTTTTTCGTTCCACTATAGTTATCCGCAAAGTACACTATAGTTACCCTTGCGGATAACTATAGTCAAACGCAAAGATAACTATAGTGGAACGAAGAAAGATTCGCATGCCGGATAACTCATAATAGGTAAAAAAGATATTAATGGTACTAATTGTTCAAATCCTATCCTCAATTGATTGCTAGCTATATGTAGTCGTTTGATGTGCAGGTAGTTATGTTTAAAAAGAGAATCTAACTTTTGTTTAACTTTATAATAAATATGCTATGTAAATATATTAATATCATACAATATATTATACTACTAAACCTCTATAAAGTACTACGTTACAGGAATATCCATATAAAAAGAAACAAAGAGTCTTCATTAGAGGATAAAAAGATAAATCAACAATAAAGGATCTATAAACCAATATTTATAACTTAATAATTAAAGTATGAAAAGCAACAAAAAAGGTAATCACCTGTATGCCTATAAGGATACTATCCGACGGCTATTTCTTCTCACTTTGTTCTCCTTTTTAATAGTAGAATCTTATGCCCAGAATAAGACAATTTCGGGCACAGTTACAGATTTCACCGGAGAACCGGTTATTGGTGCCAGTATATTGGTTAATGGTACTACTAATGGTACAATTACTGATTTAAATGGCAAGTTTTCTCTTTCCAATGTGCCAACCAAAGGTACAATCACTATCACTTATATAGGATACAAAAAGCAAGAAGTATCCGTAGCAGGAAATACTAACTTCAAGATAACTCTTCAAGAAGATACCGAGACCTTAGACGAAGTAGTAGTTGTAGGCTATGGAGTACAGAAAAAAAGTGACGTAACCGGTGCTATGGCTCGCGTAGGTGAAAAAGAACTGAAAGCAATGCCTGTAAGAAATGCGCTAGAAGGGATGCAAGGTAAAACAGCCGGTGTAGATATTACATCCAGTCAGCGTCCCGGAGAGGTGGGCAACATTAATATTCGTGGACAACGCTCTATTAATGCGGAACAGGGTCCACTGTATGTGGTAGACGGTATGGTAATTCAAAATGGAGGCATTGAAAATATCAATCCTTCCGACATTGAAGCTATTGACATTTTAAAAGATGCTTCAGCCACAGCTATTTATGGCTCACGTGGTGCCAACGGTGTGATTCTTGTAACTACCAAAAAAGGAAAAGAAGGTAAAGTGACCCTAAACTATTCCGGTACTGTCACTTTTGAAACGCTACACGATGTTACAGAAATGATGTCTGCCGCCGAATGGTTGGATTATGCCCGCTTAGCCAAATACAATGCAGGTTCTTATGCTTCTGCCACTCCAACTTATGAAGCCGATAAAGCTGCATTTGGTAGCGTAACTGCTTCATGGAAAAACATCGAAAAAGCATGGGTAAATGGAGTCTACGATCCATCTTTAGTAGGATCATATGACTGGGCTTCGCACGGTAAACAGACGGGGATCACTCACGAACATACCTTAAGTGCATCCGGAGGGTCTGACAAATTCCAAGGCTATGCCTCATTCGGTTATTTGGATCAGAAAGGTACACAACCAGGGCAAGCATATGAACGTTATACGTTAAAAACCTCATTTGATGTGACTCCTGTCAATTGGTTCAAAATGGGATCTTCAATTAATGCATCTTATTCCACTCAAGACTATGGATATAGTTTCTCCAAGTCTGTAACCGGTTCGGGTGATTTCTATAGCGCATTAAGAAGTATGATTCCGTGGACAGTACCTTATGACGAAAACGGTGAATATGTCCGTTATCCGAGTGGGGATGTAAATATCATCAACCCTATTCGTGAATTAGACTACAACACCAACCAACGCCGCACTTTCCGTGCTTCTGCCAGTTTGTATTCGCAAATTGATTTCGGTAAAATCTGGAAACCACTGGAAGGCTTATCTTATCGTCTTCAGTTTGGTCCTGAATTCCAATTCTACACTTTAGGAGTCGCTAATGCAGCAGATGGTATTAATGGAGATGGTAACAATGGCGCACAATACAAGAACGAACAAAAACGTGCATGGACATTGGATAACCTGATCTATTACAATAAAACTCTAGGTCAGCATA
>OGEU01000732.1_pt1 | contig 32019 bp, 31 predicted proteins | sample 1570651 | NCBI WGS metagenome assembly OGEU01 (sample SAMEA2582129, study PRJEB24529) | metagenome | biome: Human gut stool | place: China | collected 2011 | reverse complement strand
TATCTGCGCCTGCAAGAACTATGACGGCGACGTGCAATCCGATTCCGTGGCACAGGGCTTCGGTTCACTCGGTCTGATGACCTCCGTGCTCATGACCCCCGATGGCCAGACCGTCGAAGCCGAGGCCGCACACGGCACCGTGACCCGTCACTATCGCCGTTGGCAGAAGGGTGAAAAGACCTCCACCAATCCGATCGCATCCATCTTCGCGTGGACCGGTGGCCTCAAGCACCGTGCGGATCTCGACAATACGCCAGAAGTCAAGCATTTCGCCGAAACGCTGGAGAAAGTCATCGTCGACACCGTGGAAGGTGGCAAGATGACCAAGGATCTGGCCATGCTGATTGGCCCGGATCAGCCTTGGCTTGACACCGAAGGCTTCATGGACGCCCTTGACGAGGCACTTGCCGCGGCTCTGACGGCATAGGAGCCCCCTCCTTCCCCGTTTCATATGTTTACGGCCTGAATATGTGCGCATTCACGCATATGTTCGGGCCTTTTCGATGACCGGATATTACAATCATGGTCAGCATAGGAATATCAGAGACACCAGCGAAGGAATGACGGCATGACATTGCACTGCACGGCTATGGCGAAACGACTGCTCGCATTGACGGCATCGGCGGGGCTGCTCCTGACCATGACCGCCTGTTCGACATCGGGCGACGACGTCTCGTCGACAACGTCATCCTCCACCAGCGCATCCAGCACGACGGAGGATGGCAATGTCGTGATCTTCGCCCCCTCGGACGGCATCACCATCTCGCAGCAAACTCCCTTGAGCAAATGGGAAAAACTGGTGCCGGAGATTGTATCCTCCTTGAAATCCAAAGGCGTAAGCGGCGGGAACATCACCGTCAAAACCGCTTCGAGCCTAGATAAGCAAAGCCAGAACGTACAGGATTACGTGGTGAATCATGTGACGGGCTCCGCCAAGAAAACGAAGACCACGCTAGTTGTGGCCCCGGTGGCGAATACCACCGAATCAGACAGGCAATACGGCGATTATGTGAGCCGCGCCATCACCTGGAACGAGGATTCCTCTGATGAGGACGAGCAGGATTACGCGCAATCCGCGGAACGAATGGTCGCGGCACTGCGACTCGCCCAGGATGAGGGAATGAAGGTGGTACTGATCTCCAACAGCCTACAGGGGTACGTTCCGGATGCCTTCGTGAAGATGTCCGACGCCGAACAAATCGGTATGCTGCAAGCCCAGAAGCTGGTGAACAAGCTGGCTTTGGATAAGACGAGTTCGGATAATCCAAAGCATATCGAGGTATTGCTTCCCTACGATACGACCGATGAGAACGGTCAGAATGCCGATGCGACTTTCGCGCAATCGGTGTTCAAAGGCATCTGGAAGGTGCTGAGCCCGTACTTCAAAGACGGCAAAGCCATAAGTCCATCCGGCAAACTGACTGCTTCCAGCACTGATGACGACTGGCGGGAAGTGGCGTTTGAAGCCACCAAAAGCGATCAGGTCAAGCAGGCGCTGGCCGAACGCCTCGGCATGGATAAGGACAAATCTCGCCATACACGTATCGACGGCATCATCGCCTGCAACGACTTCGTGGCGGACTCGGTCATCGCCGAGCTGACGGATTTGGCGTATACCGGTTCGGCGGCGGATGTCAATCCTTCGATCACGATTTCCGGAATCATGGACAACATCGCCGGCAAACATGATTTGAAGAAAAAAGCCGTCCCCGATCCCGTCAAGGCCCCGGAGTCCGATGACGATGATGAGTCCACCGACGATTCCGGCAAGGACGAATCCATCGACAAGAAGAATGCCCAATGGCCGATCGTCACTGGCTATGGAGCCTATGCGAGTTCCATGCCGAGCATCGTGAACGGTCAGCAATGGATGACCGCACTGGAGAATCGCAAGGCTTTTGCACAGGATATCGCCGAGGTGTGCGTACGTTTCAACGCGGCGCGGAAGATCAGCGGATTACGGTTCGTCGATACCACCACCGTCGGCGGCCAGAAGACGCCCACCATCCAGGAAGATACCTTGGCGGTCAGCGCCTATAATCTGAAAAACACGCTCATCGAACCGGGATACATCTCACTTGCCGATGCCGGCATGTGACCGATTCCATCGAATCCGTAAGTGGCGCAAGGGCCCACACCGCAATCTTCGGTGTGGGCCCTTGCGCCACCTACGGATGATAGGAGCCTACTTTTTCGGCACGTAGATCACGGTGTCAATCAGCGATCTATAGTGTTCGACGACTGCTTGACGACGTGCCTTCATGCTCGGTGTGACCAAGCCATTCCCCTCGGTGAACTCATCGGGCACAATCTCGACCTTTCGGATGGATTCGGCACGAGATACCAGTTCGTTGGCTTTATTGACGGCACGTTCCACCTCAGCCCGCACGATCGGGTTCTTCGTGGCCTCCTCAAGATTCTCCACACGTTCAGCGCCTTGCGATTCAAGCCACAGATTCGTCTCCGCCAGATCAAGGGAGATAATGGATGCAATGAACGGCTTACGGTCACCTATCACCACACACTGACTCACCACTGGAGAAGTCATGATGGAGGCTTCCATCTCGCTTGGGGAGACGTTCTTGCCGCCTGCGGTGATGATGAGATCCTTTTTGCGTCCGACAATGGACACGAACCCGTCATCGTCGATGGATCCGAGGTCACCGGTGTGCAGCCACCCATCGACGATCTGCTGCTCGGTAACGTCCGGATGGTTATGGTATCCCACGCATACGGCCGGGCTCTTGATGCAGAGTTCGCCCGTCTCGTCGACGCCCATGGTCACGCCTTGCAATGGCAGACCGATGGTGCCGATCTTATAGCCGACCGTTGGATTCACGCTGGAAGGAGCGCAGGTTTCGGTCATGCCGTATCCTTCGAGCAAAGGCAGTCCCACGCCATTGAAGAAGTGCGCGATGGAGGAGTCGAGCGGCGCGCCGCCGGAAACCGCGTATTCCACATGTCCACCGAACACATCCATGATCGACGAATAGACAAGCTTGTCGTACAGCGCATGCTTCATACCAAGCGCCAACGGAATGCCCTCGCCTGACTGCTGGGCGTAGGACCAGTCGCGCGCCACTTGAGTGGCGCCTGCGAATACACGGCCTTTAAGTCCGGAACCGGCCTTTTGCGAGGCCGCATTGTAGATTTTTTCGAAGATCCGTGGCACGGCTAGGATGAATGTCGGTTTGAATGCCTGGAAATCGGCCAAGATGGTTTTGAGATTGCCAGACAGGCCCAGCGAAACATTGCCGGCGAAGCAGAAGAACTGCATATAGCGAGCGAACACGTGGGCCAACGGCAGGAACAGCAGCAGTCGACGATTTGGCTTCATGGCGATGTCAGGCATGGAATTGACGCCGGAATAGGTGATGAACACGAAGTTCGCGTGGGAGAGCTCGATGCCTTTGGGCGTTCCCGTGGAGCCGGAAGTATATACGATGGTCGCCAGGTCGGAACCTTTGACGGCATGTTCGCGTTCATAGAATTCCGCATCGGATACGGAGCGGCCGTATTCGATGATGGTATCGATCGCACCGAACCGAATCACATAGACGTCGCCCAGATCAGGACATTGCGCACGAACCGATTCGATTTTGTCCCGCTGGCCGTCATCTTCGGCAAAAGCCATCTTGACCTTCGAATCGTTGAAAATCATCGTGACCTGTGCCGGTGAATTCGTCTCATATACGGGCACGGTAAGCGCGCCAATGGACATGATGGCCAAATCGAGCGCCGTCCATTGCCAGCAGGTATGCGCAGTGATGGATACCGAGTCGCCTGGCATGATGCCGCGTGCGATCAGGCCTTTTGCAATGGCTATGACCTTGGCTTGGAATTCGGCCGCGTTGAAGGACGACCACTCCCCTGCCTCGTTCTTATATTCGACCAGAGAATCGTTCGGCGCGCGCCTTACACGCTCCTCGAGAACCGAAAAGACGTTCTTGTCGGCATCGATCGACTGTTCCAAAGGACGCGTGTATTCCTTATACATGACGCTATTCTCCTCAATGCATGAACCTACAAATATGCATCATAGTCGAGCCGATCATATTACTCGGAATTCGCCACACTCCTTCAGCTCCTTCACCGGTGTCACCCATCTGGTTTCAGCGCGATCGTCACTGCCCTAACTTTCCCCTCCGGATCGGTATAACCGCGATCCGCACCCTTGAGCCCCCAGTGCAGGCAGACATCCGCGCAATGGTCGGAAGAACCTTCGACGTGCGCAAAGATACGCCCGCCTTTGACCATTGTTCCGACGGGGAGATCGGTGGTGGCCGGCTCGAAGGTGGAAGTCAGCTCCCCGTGCAGCGTACCGTGACGTATGGTGACCACCGATTTGCCCGCCACGCTTCCCGCAAAGGCAATCATGCCGTCCGCTGGCGCAAGGAGTTCTTCGCCTTCCTCCACGTTGAGATCGATTCCCCGATGCCCTGAGAGCCATTGTTTTTCAGGTGCTTGGTATCGCTTCATTATGCTGGCGTCCGACACGGGCCAACGCATGAGTGCGCTGCACTCGCCGCTCGAATATGATGTCGTGTTTGCCGTCGAAGCCTGCGATGGCCGTACCATCATGCAGCAGATGATCAGCGCCGCGATCGTGGTGATCAGGCAGGAGATGATCGCCCGTCTGCCTTGCCGCTCGCAATCGTTGCGCTCAGTGTCGCATTGGTATCGGTATCGTCGGATTCTACGCTGGTATTCCCGTTCGTTCACCATGGCTCCTTTGCCGTTTTCTGCCAGCATGAGGACCCTTTATCTTCCCCGTCAAGTCGAAACGGAGGTTGTGGTCGGAGGACGGTGGTTATCCACAGGCTCCGGGCGTGTCGCAACCTACGATGGAAGGCATGAGCGACAATACCACGCAACGTAAGGCCCTACGGCAGCTGGAAGACGAACCGGCCGATGAACGGATCGCCTACTATCGCAAACCGTTCATGGTGCTATGGGCCGCCGTGCAGGAGGCATCGAGCGAATTGCAGGACGATTACTCGCTCTCCCCTGAACTATCACAGCTATGGGTCGCCGAACGCATCCGCCAGGTGGCGGATTCACTGGTGGACCGCTTGGCTGAAACGGCGATTGCCCACGGGGAATCCAAATCGAACGTGGCGCGCGCGGCGGGCGCCAGCCCCGCGAACGCATTGCGTCGTTTCCCCCGCCTTCGTGAAGGCGAAGGGCGTGAGCGTACGCTTATCGATGAGGTATTGGATTCACTGGAATGACAAAAGCCCTCGGTATTTCGAGGGCTTTCCTATGGCTCCTGCGACTGGGCTTGAACCAGTGACCGTCCGATTAACAGTCGGATGCTCTGCCAACTGAGCTACGCAGGAATGCGCTGTGCACAAGATGAAGATGATACTCCGGAATAGTGCTACTGCAAAACCTCAGCGTGTCACATGGAAATTCTGGTTAAAGGCATGGCGGAGTCGATCGGAAAATCCGGAGCGGACGGCTTGACTCCCGCCTCGACCAGATTGACACCCAACATGGCCACCATCGCACCGTTGTCGGTACATAGTTTGATACGGGGAACACGAACCTCGACCCCCCGTTCCTTGCCGACTTCCAACAGTTTGGCACGCAACTGGGAGTTCGCGGAAAAACCACCGCCGACAATCAGTGTGCCGGAATCATACTGTTCACAGCCTCGCATGGCTTTTTCGGCAAGCACGGTGGCAACGGAGTCGGCCAGCGAAGCGCACACGTCGTCGACGGGAATCTCAAGACCTGCGGTCTGACGCTGTTCAATCCAACGTGCGACGGCGGTCTTGACCCCGGAGAAACTGAAGTCGTATGGGTGTTGCCTTCCGGCTTTGCCTTGGGTGAGTCCCTGCGGCACCTTGATGGCATGTGGGTCGCCCGACTGGGCGTGACGGTCGATATGCGGGCCTCCCGGATAGGGGAAACCGAGCAGTCGTGCCACTTTGTCGAAGCATTCGCCGGCGGCATCGTCAAGGGTGGTACCGACCACATCGATGTGCCGGGCCACATCTTCAACGTGCAGCAGCGAAGTGTGGCCGCCGGACACGATCAGCGCAAGCGTGTCCTTGGGAAACGGGCCGAACTGCAGTTGGGTGACGGCGATGTGCCCAATGACATGATTGATGCCATAGATCGGCTTGTTCGCGGCCCAAGCCAGCGCTTTCGCCCCGGAAACGCCGACGGCGAGGCAACCGGCAAGACCAGGGCCCGCGGAAACGGCGATGGCGTCGATGTCGGACAGCGTCATATCGGCGTCGGCCAGAGCCTTCGACACACATGGTACGAAAGCTTCGGCATGCGCCCGTGAGGCGATTTCCGGAATCACACCGCCGTAGCGCGCATGGTCGTCCATGGATGAGGCCACGACGTTGGAGATCAGCGTTCTGCCCTGCACTACGGCCGCAGCGGTTTCATCGCAAGTGGATTCGATACCGAGTACGATTGGTTCGCTCATTGGTTGGACACTCCGTTAGTTCTGTGGTTGGAAGCCGATGGTTCGTGGCTCAAGATCGAGACTCATGGTGTAGGCATCGATTCCTTCGGGCTGGTAATACCGTTTGCGCAGACCCATCCTGGTGAAACCGAAACGTTCATATAATCCCAATGCCGGCACATTGTCGACGCGCACCTCCAAGAGCATGCGTTTCGCGCCCTGCCGTTTGGCCGATTCGATCAAGGATTGCAGGAGCATCGCCGCAATTCCCCTGCGCTGAAACGACCTGCCGACGCCGATGGTCATGATCTCCGCATCATCACCGTCATACCAGAAGCCGGCATAGCCGCGAACGATCGGAATCCCATCGTCATCTGACGGTTCAATATCCAACAGGTAAGTACGTGCCGGCGCATTGAGTTCCTGCCGGACCGAATGTTCGCTCCAGGCGCCGTGACCGAACAGATCAGCCTCCAGTGCGACGATCTGTCTGATGGCCGCATCTTGTTCAACCTGCGTATGATCGACAATCATATTCGCTGCATCACTCCGTTTTATCGGCACCGGCATGGTTGAGCACATGCTTGAGCGGATTCGGTACGGATACGTCAGGACGTCGAAGATACAGCGGTTCAACGGGAACGGGACGGGCCAGCGACTCGTCGGATGTGGCGAATGAGGCGAACCGTTCCAATCCGTAGGCTCCTTTATCAAGCAGCGTATCGTCGGACACGGAGCCGAGCGCAGCCAGCGAATCCCATGTCGTAGCGTATTTCGAAGCGCCATGGCCTACAACGTCGACCACATACCGTACGTTCGGACGATCCGCTCGCAGCAGTTCAACCGCGGCATCGACACGTCGCACGATGGATTGCGGATAGTCGATGTCCATGCCGACCAATGTTCGGGGCATGGCGCTCCCCCGTGCCGAATCCATCAGCATGAAGTACAGTTGCCGACGACGGGCATCGTTGATCGCAAGCGTCAGATGGCACGCGTCATCACTGGCGTATTCATCGACCAGTTGCGTTTGCGGTGAAAGCGCATCCTGTCCCACCAGTTCGGCTCCGGTGGCGAATGCCAGCGCCTTGGCCGCTACGATGCCCGCTCGGAGTCCCGTGAACGGCGCCGGGCCAATGCCTACCACGATGCGCTCGATATCCGTGGGTCTGAGTCCCGCCTGTTCGACGGCATGGGCGATGTTCACCTGCAGTTTCTCGACATGCGTACGCGAATCGGTCTCCACTATGGGCTCATGCCCGACCACGCCGACCGTGGAACCGTACGAGGTGTCAATCACCAGTGTCTGCATTTTCAAGAACTCCTTGTGCCAAACCTCTAGATACTGTACAACCGACGCTAGAAGCGGCCAAAACAACGATCAGCGGGATCCGTTTGCGAAATCGAAGCCACTCCAGGCCGCGCCGATTGGAATCATGGTGACGATGCGCACGCCGTCGCCGGTCAGTTCCCTGTCATCCCCAGCCGTGTCGACATCGACCGGTCTGTCGATATGGATTTCCAACCGTTCCGGCGCAAGGGCCGCAGCCATCTGCTCGCCCCACTCCATAAGAATTACCGTATTATCGCTTGGATTCTCCAACTCCTCATCCAGTCCCAGAGATTCGAGCTCATCCAGCAGCCGGCCCACGGCATCCTGTCCGGGAGCGTAGGCATTGCCTCCAAGACGATAGGCGTCAACGTGCACCAGATGTGCGGAAGACCCATCGGAGAAGCGTCCCTCAAGCTCGCGTGCAATGGTGAATGTCGGAGACACGATGGGCTCCGTGATGCCGAGCCCCGCGCCGAAACCTTGCGCGAATGTGGTTTTGCCGGCACCAAGCGGCCCGGAAAGCAGCACCACATCCCCTCCGTGGGCCAGTTTTGACAACCGTTCGCCGATTGCGCGCATATCGTCGCCGGTCTCGACCATCATGGCGATGCCGTTACTGTTCATGACCTGTTGATCCGTCCTTTTTGACTAATGAGTTCGATGGAGCGTTCCAGCGCATAGACCGGGTCTCCTCCACTGGTTTTGCTTTGCTCGTCCGCCCATGCAAGCATCTGGATGCATCGGCCCAGACCTGCCGAAGTCCATCCGGGAAGTTGCCGTGTGGCATTCTTGAGTGCCCACGGGTTCGTTTTCGCCTCTGCTTGAGAAATGGTACCGGCACGCACAGCCGACGCTTTGGCGAGTGTACGCAGCTTCATGGCAAGGGCTCCGATCAGCGCAATCGGATCGATGCCCTGCTCCACCGCTGATCGCATGGCGATGATGGCATCGGCGGAACGACCGGCCATGGCCTGATCGGCTACGACAAAACCAGTGACCTGCGGGTTGGAATCAAGATACTGGTTCACACGATTCAATCCCATTGGATCGTCGTCGAAATCAAAACACAGCTGGGCGACCATCGCAGCAAGCTCACCGGTTTTCTCGCCGAGTACGGCCACGAGCTGCTGTGCTGCCATCGGGTCCACACGACGGTTTCTACGATCGAAGCATTGCATGACGAAGTTGAGCTTGGCGTCGGCCTTTTTCAGATCGGGCACGACTTGTTTGTCGGCTCCGGCCTTCGTGAGCTGATCCACCAGTCGTTTGCCTTTGACTCCGCCTTCATGCTGGCAGATGACAATGCTGCAGTCCGTGGGATCCTTGCATGCCTGCCTGCAATATTCGACCATGGCATCACCAAGCTTTTCGTCGGCGCCTTGCAGGTTGACGATTTTCACGATCGCCCGATCACTGAGCAACGAAGGACTCACCGCTTCGTCGAAAGCATAATGATCCGCGCCCATTGCATCCAATTCGATCAGTTCCGCATCAGGATACTTGCGTTGCGCGGCAACACACTGATCGCGCACCGTCTGTTCATTCAGATACGAATCCCCGCCCAAGAAGATGTGCAATGGCGTATTCGTTGCGGATGTTTTCGGCATAGTATTCAATCTCGCCGCATCGGTGGACAAGCGTGCCATCATCAGCCGGCATCCCAATGCATGTTTTTCAACGCGGCGAACGTAAGCGTACCCCACAGGCGCAATCGATCCATGGGATTGCTCAGCATACGACGACCGGGCATGCCCTGTTCCGGCGTTCCCGCGCGTCTTGCGATGCGACGCATCAACCATACCGAACAAGCGCAGACCGACTCGACAGCCAGAACCAACATCGCGCCTGGTATGCCGCCGGCCCATGGGATGGTGGCGTGATTGCCCGATCCCAAATGCAACGATACGATCTCCATGATTGCGGTGCCGCAACCGGATAGCCACGCCAGCACGAACCCGATGTCGGGCAGTATCCAAGACAAGGCCAATGACGCCAGTCCAGCCAACGTGGAAAAACCGACGACAGGTGAGACCACAAGATTCGCCAGAATCGAAAATACCGGCAGCTCCGGTTCGATCAGCACCTGTAACGGCAAGGTGAACAGTTGTGCGGCGATGGTCATGCCCGCAGCCTGTGCCACGAATAGCGGCAACATCGCTTTCAGCCAATCGGTCATACGGTCCGCGAACAGCACTATGCCCAGCACCGCGGCACACGAAAGTGCAAACCCGAAGCTATATGACATGTACGGCTGGATAAGCAACACGCCCATAGCGGTCCAGCATAAGGTATTTAGCGCCTGCCCACGCCGTCCTACAAACAGACAGGTCGCGCCGGCCAGTCCCATCAGTAACGCACGGAAGACGGAATCCGAAGGAAACATGCAACAGGACAATGCAATGTAGGAAAGACCGATCAGTATTGCCGTAATTCTTCGTGGTATTACGAAAAACGCGCAAATCGTACGGACCAGCGTGACGACCACGGCAAGATGGCCGCCGCTGACCGCCATCAGATGCAGAATTCCCGATTTCCGGAAATCATCCTCCAATCGGCCGGCATAGGTGGCATCGATGCCGGATCCATCGGTCGAGTCTTCCGCCGGCACGTAATCCTGTCCGAGAATGCCCAATGTCAGCCCGGGAACCAGCACCTTGCCCTGATCCGAAAGCCTGCCGGTCTGTATGAAAAAGGAACGTTGCATCACATCGACAAGACGGAAGACGGCATTCGGCGCGCGAATCATCCGAATGTCGTCCACGTCGGTCAGCCATATCGGCATGCTGCCATAGTCGGATGGCATCAGCATGCCGTCCAACTGGTATGTGCCGTCCTGCCGCAACATGGCGCAGTCGGGCTGATCGGCGTATACCCGTATACGACTGGCCGATGCCCGAACGAGTTGGCCTTCGGTCACGGTTTGCAATACGGCATCCGCTTGGCAGTCATTGGCGCGCCTGTTCGAGGCAACCGTCGGCGAAACGACATGCAGCCGCACCGTAACCGGCGTTGTTCCCTTCCTCGCCAGCGACGAGGACACGTCATTCCACTGCACAAGATCATAGGTCAGTGCGGTGCAGGAGCATGCCAGCACGGCGGCGATGCATACCATGGCACCACTGTGCCAAGCCATCAGCTTGGTGGCGTTCGGGCCGCGCAGTCTCAACGACGCCAATCCCACACCGGCCACCACAACCATCAGCAATATGATGGCGATCAGTAGCGGACCGGCGTGTGTCCCGTTCGCCGTCATCATTGAGAACACAGCATGCGTGAGGAGACTTGCCGACCAACTCAGCACTGTCACGGGCAACAGGCGCCGGTCCCTGCTGCCTCGCTCACGTTCGGACCACCGACCTTTCCCGTTCATCGCACACATACCTGATCACGGAATTTGGCCAACGTCTTGCTTCCGATGCCTTTGACATCCATCAGCTGATCCACATTGTCGAAACGACCGAACTGCATGCGGTAATCAAGTATGCGTTGCGCGGTAACCGGACCGATTCCCTTCAGCGTCTGCAGTTCCTCCAAGCCTGCGGTATTGAGGTCAAGAAGGTCGGAAGTGGGATCGGTATCGGTCGATTCGGATTGTGCCGTATCCGACTGTGCGGATGAGGCGGATGCCGACGGCGACGCGCCGGATGAAGGATGTGCGGTTTGCCGTACCGTGGGTTGCGTGGATTGCAGTTGTGCATAGTGGGTCGCCTGTTGGATAAGCATGGTCAGGCTTGCACATAACGCGCAGGTCAGGGTCAGCATCGCAATGACCGCATGAATCGGCTGAAATATGATGCGTGGCTTGTCTCTTCGGCCGCGATTGATCGGCTCTTCGGAGTCTGATGGCTGGACACCCGCCAAATCGGCCAGTGATGGTTTGGCTGCAACGGCACGCCGCACTTGCGATGATGCCCGGGCGTACGATCGTGCGGGTTGAGGACAGTGCGCAGACGGATGAGGCTCAGGCCTTGACGTTGTTTCGGGAGCATTCAACCGTTGCAGCCGCGTCATCGGTGCGGCTGCGCCCATATGCTTCTTTCTGATAACGAAAACGCCCATGACTCCACGCTGATGGAGTCATGGGCGTTTGTCCAGTCGAAACGGCCCTTGTGGTCGAAGGACGTCAGTTATCCACAGGCTCGGCGTGTCGCCAAGCGGAAGAACGATTCAGTCCTTTCGAAGGCCTTCAGTCGTCATTCCGCGGGGACGATCGAAACGATCTTCGGCGCTTTGACGATCACCTTGCGTGGCTCCTTGCCGCCAAGACGGTCGGCGACCGCTTCGAGGGCCATCTGCTCAAGCTCCTTCGGATCGATATCCGGAGTGACCTCGAGTTTGGCACGCACCTTGCCTTTGATCTGCACCACTGCGGTAACGGTGTCCTGGCCGACATAACGTTCATCGGCCTTAGGCCAGTCGGCATGGGCCAGCGATTCGTCATGGCCGAGCCTGTTCCACAGTTCTTCGCAGATGTGCGGTGCAATCGGTGAAAGCATCAGAATCAGCGGTTCGATGGCGGCACGCGGCACATCATCAAGACCAGTCAGATGATTGTTGAGCACAATGAGCTTGGCGATGGCGGTGTTGGGGCGCATGGCCTCCATTTCCACGGTCACGTCGGCAATCGTGTTGTTCAGGAGTTTCAGGGTCTTGGAGTCGAGGTCACCCTCGCTGACGCGAACCTCACCGGTGGTCTCGTCGATGACGTTACGCCACAGACGCTGCAGGAAACGCATGGAGCCGACCACGTTGCGGGTGTTCCACGGACGGGATTCGGCCAGCGGTCCCATGCCCATCTCGTATAGGCGGAAGGTATCTGCGCCGTAGTTCTCGTACATGTCATCCGGGGTGATGATGTTTTTCAGGCTCTTGCCCATCTTGCCGAACTCGCGGTTGGCGTGTTCGCCGTTCCAGGTGAAGGTCGGTTCGCCATTGGCATCGGCAGGACCTTCCACCACTTCGGCGGCCGGCACGTACTGGCCACGGTCGTCGGTGTAGGCGTAGGCCTGGATCATGCCCTGGTTGAACAGCTTGTGGAACGGTTCGGCCGAGTCCACGTAGCCGAGGTCGAAGAGCACCTTGTGCCAGAAGCGGGAGTACAGCAAGTGCAGCACGGCGTGCTCCACGCCACCGATGTACAGGTCCACACCACCGGCCTTGCCGGTGGTCTCGTTGTGGTTCGGGCCCATCCAGTAGTCGAACTCGTCCTTCTCGACCATGTGCTCGGTGTCGGACGGGTCGATGTAGCGCATGTAGTACCAGCAGGAGCCGGCCCAGTTCGGCATGGTGTTGGTGTCGCGGTAGTAGGTCTTCTTGCCGTCGCCCAGATCAAGCTCGACCTTGACCCAATCCTCATTGCGGCTCAACGGTGCTTCCGGGTTGGATTCGGCATCTTCGGGGTCGAAGGTCTTCGGGCTGTAGTCCGGCACATCCGGCAGGTTGATCGGCAGCTGTTCGTCGGGCAGCAGATGCGGGGTGCCGTCCTCACCGTAGACGATCGGGAACGGCTCGCCCCAATAGCGCTGGCGGCTGAAGAGCCAATCGCGCAGACGGTAGCTGACGGTGCCCTTGCCGACACCTGCGGATTCAAGCCATGCATTGACCTTGTCAATGGCCTCGTCGACGCGCAGACCGTCGAGACTCAGGGCATCGCCCTTGGCCTTGGTGGACGCTACGGAAGAGTTGATCACGATGCCGTCGTGGGAGACGAACGGAGCCTTGCCCTCGTAGTCGGCCAGGTCATCGCCGGATTCCGGCAGCGGCTTGACGGTATATATGACCGGCAGACCGAACTTGACGGCGAAATCATAGTCACGCTGATCGCCACCCGGCACAGCCATGATGGCACCAGTGCCATAATCCATGAGCACGTAATCGGCGGTGAACAGCGGCAGCTTGGCTCCGGTAATCGGGTTGATGGCATACAGGCCAGTGAACAGACCCGTCTTTTCGCCCGCCTCGTCGACACGGTCCTTGGCGGTCTTGGCTTCGGCGGCCAGACGGTAGGATTGCACGGCTTCGACCGGAGTGGCATAGCCACCCTTCCAGTTCTCCGGGGTTTCGGCAGGCCACTCGTCGGGGACATCGGCGAGCAGGTGGTGCTCCGGAGACACGACGGCGAATGTGGTGCCGAACAGAGTGTCGGGACGAGTGGTGTAGATCTCCATGTCCCTGATACCGTTCGGGGTTTCGACGGTGAAATGCACGGAGGCGCCATGGGACTCGCCAATCCAGTTACGCTGCATCAGCTTGACTTTTTCCGGCCAATCGATGCCGTCGAGATCCTCGATCAGACGGTGACCGTAGGCGGTAATGCGCATGGACCATTGGCGTAGCTCGCGCTGGAACACCGGGAAATTGCCTCGTTCGGACTTGCCTTCGGCGGTGACCTCCTCGTTGGCGAGCACGGTACCCAGTCCCGGACACCAGTTGACCGGGGACTTAGAGATGTATGCCAGACGGAAGTCGTTGAGCACATCCGCCCGTTCTGCTTCATTCAAGTCGGCCCAGGACCTGCCCTCACAACCCGGAATGGCGCGCGCACCGGATTCGAACTGTTCGACCAGCTAGCTGATCGGTCTTGCGCAGCCTTTGGAACCGCTCGGATTGACGGCTTCCTCGTCATACCAAGCGTCATAGATGCGTGAGAAGATCCACTGGGTCCAACGCACATAACCCGGATCGATGGTGGCGAAGGAGCGACGGTTATCAAAGCTCAGACCCATGCGATGCAACTGGCGGCGCATGTTGGCGATGTTCTGTTCGGTGGTGATGCGTGGATGCTGGCCGGTCTGTACGGCGTACTGCTCGGCAGGAAGACCAAAGGCGTCATAGCCCATGGCATGCAACACGTTCTCACCCTTCATGCGGTGATAACGGCTGACCACATCGGTGGCGAGATACCCCAGCGGGTGGCCCACATGCAGGCCCTTGCCCGATGGATAGGGGAACATGTCCATGGCGAAGTAGGATGGACGGCCCTCCGCGTTGTGGCCCTTGCCATCCTTCAGCTCGCCGTTGACGTTGGCCGCCCAGAACGTACCCTCGTCATCCCAGATCTTCTGCCATTTCTCCTCAACGCCTTGAGCCAGCTTCGCATTGTAGCGAAACGACGGCTCGGCGGATTCGTTCGACTGCGCCTGTGCGCTTTTCTCGGTGTCATTCATAATGCATGAAACTAGCCGCGCAACTGGACACTTGGCAAGGCGATAATCATTATCCAAGAAGCGGCATGCAGATTAGTTTTTCCGCCGCACCGTAGGCGGGTTCGACGAAACGTCGACGGTGTATCCGATATCCTGCTTCAGGGCTTGCACCGCACTCGACCATGAACCGTCCGCGACCATGGCTTTGAGTGCCGCGTCAATCTGTCCGACCAGCTCGCTCTTACCATTCCTGACGGCGATGCCATAGGATTGTTCGCCGAACGGTTCGCCGACCACCTTCAGGTAGCCGCCTCCCCTGTCGGCCGCAAGTCCCGTAAGAATGACGTCATCGGAGATGATGGCGTCGGCTTCGCCTATCATCAGCGCCGTGACGCACTGCGGATAGGTGTCACGTTCCTCGACCGTCATCTTGTCGGTCAGGTTCCGCATATCGGAGCCGGAGATGGATCCCTTGGCCGTGCATACGGTTTTGCCGTCCAGATCATCGACACTCAGGATCCCATCCTTATCATCGGCACGAATCAGCAAATCCCGACGTACCGTAAGATACGGTCCGGCAAAGGTCACTTCGTCGTCATGGTCGGTGTTCGTCGCGAAGGAATCCACGACCATATCGACATCCCCCGAAGTCAATGCCGAAACGCGAGTCGAGGGAATCACCTTTGCGAACACGACCTGCTTGCCGGCAAATCCTAGGTATTGTGCGACGTATCGGGCTACGGTGATGTCGAACCCGGAATAATCCTTACCGTGCAGCAAGCCGAGTCCCGGCTGATCGGTGGCTACGCCAATGGTGATGGTCGGCCCCTGCGCCTGGCCGTTGGTCACCACGGAGATGGAGGTGCCGCATGCGCTCACGCCAACCACAATCGACGCGGCACACAGCATCGCCGCAATGTTCCGTATCCCGTGCGTCATGTAACCGCCTTCCGAACACCCATCATGCGCCGGCGGCGGGACCACCGGCCGGTGACGCACAATCTACTTGAACATGCGTGAACGAGTAAGGAACCAAGTGACGATTCCCGAAAGCACCAGTGAGATCAGGATGATCACCACGAAGCCCCACGGCTTGTCGGACAACGGCATGCCCAACATGCCTTGCTGGAAGTTCATGCCGTACATGGAGAAGATCAACGTCGGTATCGACAGCGTGATGGAGATGATGGTGAAGATGCGCATCACGTTGTTCAGGTTGTTCGACACGATCGACGCGAAGGCGTCGGTCATGTTCGCAAGAACGCCGCTGTAGATGTTGGCCATCTCGATTGCCTGCTTGTTTTCCGTGATGACGTCGTCGAGCAGATCCTCATCCTCCGGGTACTGCTTGATACGGGGCAGGGTCGTTAGCTTCTCCATCACGATTTCATTCGATTTGAGTGACGTGGTGAAGTAGACCAAGGTCTTGCTCAGTTCAAGTAGCATGAGGATCTCACGATTCTGCATGGAATGGCGCAGTTTCAGTTCGAGCTTGTCGCTCTCGCGGTCGATGATGCGTAGGTAACGCAGATACATGGTGGCGTTGCGGTAGAGGATCTGCAGGATGAAACGCGTTTTCATGTACGTGTTGAAACCGCGGATGGTACCTTCCATGAACGGATGCAGCACCGGGGTGTCCTGCATGCAGACGGTGATGATCATCGACTGCGTGATGATGATCGACAACGGGATGGTCTCGTACCAGTCACGACCGCCGCGTTCCTCGACGGTCGGGATGTCAACGATGATCATCGTGTAATCATCCTCGACATCGACTCGCGAGCGCTCTTCGTCATCCAGCGGGGCGCGCAGGTCGGCCAGGTCGATGCCGGTTTCTTGGGCGACGCTGGCGAGCTCCACGTCGGTTGGTTCGGACAGGCACAGCCAGGAGCCGTTCTCAGGTTTTTGAATCTGTTCCACCTGGCCGTTAATCGTTCTGAACATTCTCAACATGTCTCTCACCCGCCTTTCGCGCTTTCTGACGTTCTATCGCTGTACGGTAGCCCGAGATCCGCGGCAGGAAACCGTGTGACCGGGCATACAACCTCATTAAGGATAGTCCTATGCGCAGAATTTGCGATGCGCAAGGTGAAACGTTAACCGACTGTTCATGTTCCGGCTGTGGAATCGGGGTTTCTCGGGGTGTGTCCGTGAGCCCCTTTACTGCATGATCGGTTTCCATTGCGGCATGTTCGGTCCTCTGAGGTCGTCGGGTCCGTTCTCCCAGTCGGTGAACGCTGCAATGGCCGGACCTTGGTTGAATTCGTCAAGTGTCCATCGGGGTCGTTCCGCATCGCCGGCAGGCGTCATGCGTGACCAGAAGGCGTTGCGCATGGAGCCAAGGTTGCTGAGACTGTCGGGGTCCATGCCAAGCAGTGTTTCGATGGTGGCTACGATCCAGGATCCGTGGCCGACGATAAGCAGTGTGGTCGGCACGATGTTTTCGCGGTGTCGGTCAAGAATGTCGAGCACCGCCCGGCTTCCTCGTTGTCCGGTGTGGGTGCGGCTTTCCACGCCATGGTTGAGTTCTCCGCCGGTATGTGAGCGCCATGAGTCGTAGTCCGGGGCGTTGACTTCTCGTATTTCCTCACGGGTCATGCCTTCCCATTCGCCGAAACTGCGTTCGCGTAGCCTGGAGTCGTATTCGACGGGCAGGCCGAGCAGGTTGGCGAAGGCGCGCGCGGTCTGTTGTGCGCGGAACAGGTCGGAGGAGATGATGGTCATCTGGCGTTTCGATGCCGGCGCTTGTGTGATTTCGTTCGGGTCGGCGAGATGCGCGTCCGGTCCGGTTGGTTGTTGCAGGGTTTCGGGATGCTGTGCCTGATTGGTGATTTTCGCCCAGTAGTATCGGCGGGCAAGTTCGTAGGCGCTTTGGTCCACCTGCCATCGGCCGACGATGTCGAGGGGGATGTCGATTTGGCCTTGCAGTCTTCTGCCAAGGTTGTAGGCGGTTCTTCCGTGGCGTAGGAACAGTACTTCGTCGATCATGATGCTCATTGTATCCGTGGGGGCGTCTGCGCCAGATGCGTCGGTAGTGGCGGATGATGGCGATGGTGCCGCTCCAGATGATGGCAAGTATCGCTCCCGTCGAGGCAAGGACGTTGGCTATGGCGCATCCGGGGTCTTGGGATCGTTCATCGTGGTTGGGTATGCGGGTGCCGGTGACGAGCAGTCTATGTGTGTTGATGCCGTATGGCGTGCAGGTGAGCAGTGTGACCTTGTCTTGCCCGGTTTCCGGTTTGACCCAGCTTACGTCGTCAGGGGTGACGGTGCGTATGGATTCCACTCGGTAGGTAAGCGTTTCGTCTAGTGTCGTGAGGGTGAATTCATCGCCTTTCCTGGCTTGGTCGAGCTTGGTGAACATGAGTTTGTCGGCCAATCCCCTATGTGCGGTGATTACGGCATGGGTGCCTTTGCCGCCTATGGGCAGCGATGTTCCTTGCCAGTGTCCTGCGCCGGCCGCAAGCGAGTTCTCGTCGGCACCGTGACGAATCGGCAGATTGATGCCCAACCTCGGGTATGCGATCGTGGACATGATATCGCTGGGCGGTATGACGAGCTGTTGGGCGTATTCCGGTATGGTTTCGGTTTGCCGTGCCGTTTCGGACTCGAGGCCATTGCCGCTGGCGAGCCGTTCATTGTACCGGCGCGCGTTGGTTTTCGTCTGCGTGATGATTGCGAGCGCCGTATCGTTCACGGCGCTCGCATACGCACGCGTGTCGAACATTTGTTCGATATTGTCGGTGGTGCGCAGGGTGAGCGGAAGGCTGACGAGCAGGGCCGTGGCCAGCAGCATTGCCGTTCCCGCAAGCCAGCGTATGCGTAGCCGCAAGGGTGGTTCATGCTTGTGCCGTGCCTTGCCTGTCCGCTTGTCCATCATTGCGAATTCCGTCTATCGGTCGGCGGATTCTCGTGTGATGCGCAGCAATGTGAGGCCTCCGGATAGCAGTGCCGCGGCCAGTAGGAGGATTGCGGTCAGTCCGGCTGCACCGGTCAATGGCATTTGCACTATCGATCGCACGTTGGTGACGGTCACGGTTTGCGTTCCGTCAAGTTTGATCAGCTTGTTGGGGTCGGATTTCACTTCCACGCCGTACGTCCCCTGTTGCTGGTTGACGTGTACGTTGATGACGGCGCTTGGCAGCATCAGTGATGAGAAACCTTCCGGGGCCTTCTTTTCGCTGATGATGTATTCGCCGTTCAATCCTCTGATGCTTACATTGCCGGCTAGGATCGTCGTGGTGGTCAGTTTCGCCTCATCCTTGTCCGTGGCGAGACGGTAAGTGCCGTCGTCGATGCGGATCAGTTTCAGGGGGTCTCCTCCATTCGCACCTTCGGCAATGGTGAATTCGGCACCGCTGAGGTCTTTGCCGTCGGAGTCCACTTTCTTCAGGTTCACGGCGCCTGTGCAGACGTTGACTTCGTTGCCGGGCACATCGTTATGGTCGTTCCACGAATTCGGGTTGTGCGAGTATTCGAGGCTGATGGAATTGGGGTTGCATTGTGGCGCGATGGCGGCGTCTCCGTTGAGTCGCGCGGTGTAGGTGACGACGATTGTCGCTCCGACCGGCAGGGCTTGCTTGGAAGCGTCGGAGACGAGCACGTCGCCTTGTGCGTCGCCGAACAGCCAACTGACCGTATTCGAGGCTATGGTCTCATGGTAGAAGTCGGTCGGCAGGCTTTTGCCGTCAACGGTGATGGACTGTAATCCCGCATAGTCGATGCCCTTGCCGAAGGTATCGTTCAGTGCGAGGTAGTAGTGTTCGTATCCGGTCCAATTCGGGATTTTCTGCGTGATGCGGTAGGTCAGGTTCTTACCGATGGCTTCGGTGGTTCCCTCTTTCCATGCGTCGCCCTCCTTGACCCGCTTGTCGGGTGTTTCCACTTCGGAAAGCTTGTAGATGACCTGTCCGAGTTCGACGGTGCTGCCATCCGCCGTAATCAGTTGGTCTGCGCCGCTGACGCCGGTACCGTTCATCATCATGATTGACGCAGACTCGGATTGCTGCTCAACGGTGGCTGGAGTGCGGTCCACAACGGCGTAGATGCCCGGGGTCAGCACTGCTCCGGTTGAAATGGCGTCTCCGGCGGCATTGAGTTGCGTGAACTTCGTGCCTTGCTGTTGCTTGAACGCGTCCTGTTTGGCGAGGCTGTCACAGAAATCACGCAGTCGGCCGCCCCATGGATGGGTGTTCGCATCGGTGAGGGTCCTGACGACCCAGACCATGGGATCGAGTGTGCCGTTGACGTTCAGGTCTTTCTGCGTGGCGCCGATATCCTTGGCCGCCGACGCGATGGCATCGCGCAACGCGGGTATGGTGGTCAGGTCATATCCGACCATCTTGCCGTCGGTCACGTTGGCCGCGGTGTAGGAAGCCAACGGTATGGCCGTCAATGTCTTGCCTGTAAGACTCACCTGCGTGCCGGCCTGAACGCTCATGGATTGTTTGACTTTCAGGTCGGCCAATTGCGGTGTGGCCTGAGCCGCCGGCTGCAGGATCATCGCCGCGAGCGTCGCCATTGCCAGGCCCGCCCATCGACGTCGTGTCGTTCGAGATGTCATGGTTCACCTTCTTTGGTCTATATGTCCCCGAATGGTCGTCATCGTCCACCCGTGCAGCCCAGCATGGCAGAACCTGTCCGCCCATGCCACCGGCTCGACGGATTCTGTGGATATGTGGATGAATCATGGTTATCCACCGCAATCCACACGCTCTTATGCCCCGTCTTGCACCCTCTTCTATACTGGTTCGTCAGGGGGGTGCGCAAGCGTACCCCATTCGGGCAGAAGGGGCCTTATGGCTTGCAATACGATTAATTCCAGCATCGGAATCTTCACGCTGGCGATACTTGCGGTACTAATCGTCGCCGTGGCGCTCGGCGATGATACGCGCCGGAGTCGTATGGCATTCGCGGCGGTACTGACACTGCACGCCGTCAACACGTTCGGAGGTCTGCTGGCCCAGAGGTTCACCGGTCTTGACGACACTTTCTCCATCATGATGACGTACATCGGCAACTATGGTACGTACATGGTGGGGCCTGTGGCCGTCACCGGCTTCATTCTGCTGGCATGTGCCAATCTGCCGACAGATCTTTCCCCGAAAGCGAGGCGTACGACCACCGGTCTCATCGTCACGCCGGGCGTTTTGAACATGCTGCTGATCATCCTCAACCCTTGGACCGGCTGGGTGTTCCGCATCGGGGAAGGCAATGCGTTCGCATGGGGGCCTCTGCACATGCTGCCGGATGACATGGCCGCACTGCAGATGCTGGTCTCCTTGCTGGTGGTGCCACTCGCGAATGCCGGAGGAGCCAAGCACGTCCTGCTGCAATGGCTGGCCCTGTTCATGCTACCGATCGCCGCTGGAATCGTGGAGAATCGCCATGATTCGTTGACGTTGATGTACCCGGCCATCGCGTTCTCCCTGATGATACTGTTCATTCTGCGGCGGCAAAGCAACGAAGAACGGCGAATCCTCGCCGAACATGAATTGGCGGAGAGCAAGGCGAAGCTGTTTACCGAGCAATTGCACCCACATTTCATCTTCAATTCGCTGACCGCCATCCAGGAGTTGTGCATGGAGGATTCCACCAGGGCGAGAAAGGCCGTGCAGGAGCTGTCCGTGTACCTGCGCGGCAACATCGATGCTGTCGGAGAATCCCAACTGGTGCCCGTGCGCAAGGAAATCCAGCATGTCAAGGCATACCTCGGCCTGGTGCAGACCGACACCCCGCACAGCATCAAAATATCCTGGAACATACGCACATTGGATTTCCGTCTTCCGCCACTCAGCATGCAGCCTTTGGTGGAGCATGCCGTCAAATTCCATCTTCCATACGCGTACGATCCGGCACTCGTCATCAAGGTATGGCACGATGACGTGGCTGACTACATCAGCGTGCATGACGATGTCGAATCCGAATGCCCCGAAGAAGCCGACCATCACACGGCCAGCCTGGATCGCGTGGCCAAACGGTTGGATATCATCTGCAATGGTTCCCTCACATACGCCAGTGATCACGGAACGACCCTGACCATCACCATTCCCAAAGGCGGTAATGCATGAACATCCTCATCGTCGATGACAAACAGCTTGCGATCAATGCATTATGCCGTATTCTGCGCGATGTCGAGCCTGACAGCACCTGCATGAAGGCGCTGTCGGCGCAACAGGCGTTGGACGAGGCTTCCCGAACCCATTTCGACGTGGTGTTTCTCGATATCGAAATGCCCGGCATGAATGGCATCGAATTGGCGCAAAAACTCAAGGCAGGCAACGAGAGCATTAACATCATCTTCGTTACCGCCCATGCCGAGCACGCGCTCGAGGCACACAGTATGTACGTCAGTGGATTCCTGCTGAAACCCGCCAGCGAGGATGATGTGCGCACCGCATTGTCCAATCTGCGCAACCCCATCGAGTCGGAGAACGACGAACGTATCACAGTACGCTGTTTCGGGGATTTCGATGTGTTTCATCACGGCGAACCGTTGAAGTTCGATCGCAACAAATCCAAGGAATTATTCGCGTATCTTGTGCATCGTAAAGGTGCACGCTGCTCCATCAGCGAACTCATCACCGCATTATGGGAGGATGCCTCCAACTCGGCGTCGCGCCGCACCCAAGTACGCAATCTCATCCACGATCTGAAGACGACGTTGGAACCGATCGGCCAAGATGACATCATCGTGCGCGGCCGTGACAGCGTGGCAATCAAGACGGAAGCGCTCAACTGCGACCTGTTCCGTTTCCTGAAAGGAGAACCCGGCGCCGTGAATCTGTATCATGGCGAATACATGGCCCAATATGACTGGGCCGATATGACGGAAAGCATGCTGTAAAGCGTTCAATCCGCCATATCGGACCGGGTCCATCGGTCAACCATCCCGTACGGGTTTGGTGAACCGACCATGATCGTCAATCCTTGACGATGGTCTTTCCGGCCGTCGCTCCCGGTGTCAGATCCTGGATTTCCGTGATCTGCAACACCGGAATGGTCATGGGCTTCTTCGTGCCGCGTTCCTCGGCGATTTTGACCTGTTCCTCGTAAATCGCGTCGTTGTCGTGCAGTACGACATTGCCACGGAAACGGTAGCCTTTCCTCTGTTCGAGGTTCGCAACGGCAACGACCAATTCGCTGCCATCAAGCAGATTACGGTACATTTGTCCGGCGGTACGCTCGTGATAGCCGATGTGATTGTCGTCGATGATGAACATGCTCATCTTCGGTCCGAGATCCACATGGCCGTCCTTGCCGATGGTCGCGACCCATGCCAGATTGCCGTTGAGGAATTCCTTCATCTCCGCAGTGAGATTTGCCATGATTGCGGTCCTTTCCAACTCGTGCGTCTGTGGTGTAAGACGTGTTTCCAGACTACGGCAGCAAGGCTTTCGACACATGTTCACTCTGCGTGAATACCGTCACATTGACTGTGCTGCGCCAATGGCCTGTTGCGGTTGGTTCATATCGGCTCAGTTCATGCCACCGGTTCGGCAGCGGTTCACCATACGAAAAAAGGGCTTCCGACTTTCATCGGAAACCCTGTTCGTGGAGCTAAGGGGACTCCCTCTCTTTATTGCTATTTCAACGTTTTCGCGGTGTGTCGTATTACGCTCCACCTCATTCTCCACCTAAGTATGAACGGTTCTTCATTCTCCGTTGCTTTTGTCTCGCGGGGTGAGGGGACCCCGCGTTAGACGAGGTCCGCGCACTGGCGCGGCTAACCCAGCTCGAAGCATTTACCTGCCGCCCGTAGACCCGGCGTGAACGGTTCGCACGCGTGCGTTAGCACGCTGTGTTTTTCCTGTTCGTAGGGTTTTTCATCGGATTTTTTATTACGTAAAAATTCGTAAATTTGATTTTTGTTTTTTTGAAAATTTTTGCGTCGGAATTTTTACGGTCGGATTTTTCGGCTTATTTTGTGAAGAGCTTGTGAATATCCAGAAGTTTGTTGGATGCCGGGTTTGGCTATTTTCCGCCATTCTCGTGTTACACTGGAACTGCCCACATAATGATGAATCGTTGAAATTCCAACGTTTTCCCGCTCTTTGTGTGAACAATCCCAGTATAACACGATATGTGATATACTAACAAAAGGTAATTCTATAGGTATTTGCCACCTTGCTATCATTGAATCAGTTCCTTCGGAAGGGCGATAACCCCATCCCGAACAGCGAACTTGCCGCCAAGGACTATCGCGGCGGGATTCATAACTAAATAGTGATAGCAAAATCCGAAAGGATTACCAATGGCACGCAAAAATGGCGGATATGCCGACTTTGCACCGATTGCAGTCAATTCCGCGACTCTGGCTTCTCAGCTTTTGGCCGAGGATGTCACGGTTGTGGAAACCTACGACGAAGCTACGAAGACTCGTAGCCCGAAGACCAATGCTGACGGACTTACGCAGTACGAGATTCAAACGTTGTTTATCCCGTTTGCTGGCGATGAACGTCACACTGTTGCTATCGTGCCGGTGAAGGTTTGGGCTAAGTCTAAACCGTCCATCAAGGTGAACGCGCCAGTCTCCTTCGTGACCATGAAGGTGACGCCGTGGTCGATGAACGGTTCCAGTGGCCTGAGCTACAGCGCTGACGGTTTCAAGCAGGATTAATCATGAGTGTTCCAATGGTCACTCGGACGGTTCTCGTTCCTATCGACCTGTACGGCGAAATCGTCAACTACGCCGACTCTCACGAGATTTCGTGGGCGGCGGCTGTCAGGACTCTTGCGGAGAAGGGGCTGAACGGTCATGAGTGAGGACAAGAAGACTAATATTCTTGTGATTATTTCAGCTCTCGCCGCAACGTTCTTCGTCTTCTCGACGGGTTTTTGGATTGGTACGGGCTGGTCTACTTCCGGTACGGACGTTGTGTATTCGACGGATTCCGCCCAATGCCCAACGGACGCGACGTTTTGTCAATCGCTGAACACTTGGCGGCGAACGGACGCGGACTCGACAACGAGTCCAAACGCTTATAAAAACGAGTCAAGCGCCTTGATAGACGCCTGACCCGTGTCCACATAATCATCTCCTTGGCGGGGGTGGGGTTGCCGCCCCGCTCCCGCTTTTTTTTGAAAGGATATGACATGGCTATTGTATCCATGATTTTGAAAATTATTCTACTATTGGCTTTATTCGTCGGCTTGATGCTTCCTCTTAAGGATGTGACGGCTTGGGACGAGGCTGGCTGGCATCTGCGTCTTGTGGTGTGCGCCATCTCAACCGTCTTTTGGACGGCGTGGCTTTTGTTTAGCCCGAAATTCACTGCACTGGTGACGGTTTGCGTCATCTGGGCGATTTTACTGCTATGTAGTGTTCATCGTCCAAGTCTTCGCAATTTGCTTCCGTTCTGGCGCTGGCTGATGGCTCTGCCCCATAGGATTAAGGGAGATAGCCCCGAGTTCATTGTTGAGCGGGTTTTGGGCTTGCGCCCGTTCGAGGACAGTACTACCGACTTCGGCGGGAACCGTGATTACACCGCCCGCTATGCCGTTGATGGAGACGAGAAACTGCTTGATTTCACATGTAATCTGACGGGTATCACCGATGATTTTGTGAATAAGAAGTGTAGGGATGGCTTGGGTGCCATGCGTGCGGAAACATATAAAGTTGACCATTTAGGCCCCGGCCACTGGATGCTCCACTTCTATGAGACGGTTCCGGCTAATCCGTTGGACGACTCGAAGACCATCAAGGCGTCTGATTTGGCTGAGTGGAACGGCAAAAGCGTTCTTTACGGCATTAGCGAGGATTCCGATTACGCCAAGCTGTTTTTCGAGCAGGTGTCCGGTATTGTCATGGGCGGTGTCCCAGGCTCTGGTAAATCCGCTGGCTCAACCGTCATTACCTATCCACTTCTGAAATCGGCGAAGGCGTCCGTGGCTATTTTCGATGGCAAGGGTGGCCTTGACTGGTCTTGGGCTCAACATGCGGCGAAGCTCTACAACAATGACTGTGATTTGGACTTGGATACAGCTACTGAACAGCTTGAGTCGTTGGCGAACCGTTGTGTTGAAGACCTCAAGTCTCACCCTTGGAGCGACAGTGACCCCGATTTCTGGCATGCTGGCGCAAGTGCACTGCATCCGTTCCATCTGGTCGTGATTGACGAGTGTCAAACGCTTTTCGACACAACCGGTCGTAGCAAGGAAGATAAGGCCCTTGTAGAGCGCTGTAAGCGCGCGGTGGCTACCATCGTCCGCAAGGGTAGGTCGGCGGGCTGGTGCGTGATGTTGCTCACCCAGAAGCCTACGGCTGATTCTATTCCGACGAATATCAGGGATAACTGTGTGGTCAGGTTCGGATTGCGAGTGACTACTCGTGAAGCGTCCGAAGCCATCTTGGGAGCTATCCCCGATGGCGACCCGACGCCTACTGAAATCCCGTCCAATCGGCGCGGTGGTGCGGTGGTCCAAGGTGAGGACGGTCATACTAAGAGTGTCCGGTTCTTCTACTTGCCGGTTCCGGAAGCGGCTAAGGCGTTGAACAGCTCGACATTGGAAGCTGTAACGGACGGTTTGACTGCATAATTTGAACCCTGAGGGGGACGGGCAACCGTCCCCCTTTCTTCGTTTAAGGACACTGGGGGTATGTGTCTGCAAGAGGAAGTAGGAGCCGTGCAGACTGCACGCAGACTAGGTGCGGGCACCGTGCGGCGGCACGCAGTGGACACTTCGAAATCGCCCACCAAACGAGCGCGGAGCGACTGACGGTGACGAACAGCCGGGTAGCGGTGTGAACGGTAGCCCAGCGCGTAGCACCAAGCGGAGCGCAGGGCGAGAGCGAACGCAAGCGGACGGCGTAGTGAGTGCCGGAAGACGCGGAAGCACGAGGACGTGGGGGTTTCGACGTGGACACCTCAGTACTCAGAGAGGCGGCTGGGTTCATAGTCGAGGAACACTCGAGCGGTGGTCAACCTACTCCCTCTCCTTCTTGATATTAGAGCGCATATCTTCTCAAAAAACTTGAAAACAAAAAATGGGACTGTTGTCCCCCTGACCGAAGGAGGTCAATTATGCCGACAATTTCAGTGCGGGCGCACGGTATTTCGGCGTCCAGATATCAACAAATCGTGAATCCTGTCACCGGTGAGATAGTCAAGTTGACGGTTTTTCAGCCGCCTGAAAGAACTAACACAGGTGGTTGGACTCGGAATGTGGCGCGGCGAAACGAGCAACGGTTGCAACAGGTCGATTTTTCGGCTATTGACGGTACGCCCGCGTTCGTTACGCTCACCATGCCTAAGCAACAGATGGAGCAAGTCAGTAGTAGGCAGTTCCACTATTGGCTCAAGATGTTCCTACAGTACGTTCAGCGTAGGGGCTGTGTCCATTATTACTGGATTTTGGAATTTCAGGGTTCCGGTAATCCCCATCTGCATATTTTGCTGTGGCTGAACGGTTGGACTACTGGCGGTGAGAAGCGTGGCTTTCAGCATCACGATTGGGATGTGGTGGAGCAATATCGCGCTTTGGCTTACTGGGTCAAGATGCTTAACGGTGATGGGATAGCCGCTAAAGTTGATGCCCAAAATTTTCAGATGGTGGAGCTGGGAAAATCATCGAACGTTGATGGCGTTACTTTGGAATCTCCGACGCCTGAACGTCTGTTGATGTATCTTGCTAAGCATGCGGCACGTGGCGTTGCCCATTATCAACGGCAAATCTCGAACATGCCGGACGATTGGAAATATCGGTCTGGCCGGGTCTGGGGTCATGATTCCAAGCTCCCGTTGCGTGAGCAGGCCGATTTCGAGGTGGATTGGGCGTTTTTCTACAAGTATCGTCGGCTGGTCAAACGGTGGTGTGTGAGCAACGCGAACGGTGTTCAAGACGGTGAGAAGCGTCGTAAGGCCATTGTTTCAGGTCGCCGCATGTTGAAGTGTGGAAGACCCGATGTAAGCCCTTACAGGGGCATATCGGCGTGGATACCTGAGAACGTGGCTAAGCAGCTGATGGCCTGTATTTCGAACGAGGGAGGTGACGAATGAGACGAAACGACCTGCCCGCGTTGATGACCGTCAAGGACACTCAGGCGTATTTACAGTGTTCGAAGCAACATGTTTACGATTTAATCCATGGCGGCAGAATCAAGACTTATAAGGTCGCCGGACGGCGATACGTAGACCCCGATAGTCTTGCTCACTTGTTTTGGTGACGTACAGCGTCTAGCTGGGTTTCAAGCTCGGCTAGGCGCTTTTTTGTTGTATCTATGGCTTCTTCTAGCTCTTTTTCGGTTGGCTCGTGTCCCATCAGATTTTCTTCGATGCTGTTAGCGATTTCTCGCATTCTCTCGGTGCCGCTGGCACGTTGGTATCGTTCAATGCTCGTGGCGGCGTCTGCGTGGCGTCCCCACCGCATGGTTTCTCTTAGGCTTGCGCCGACTTGTACAGCGGCTGTAATGGACGTTGCTCGAAGTGTGTGGAATACGAGGTCGGGGCGTTCCGCCTTGAGTTTGGCGGCGTCGAAGTGGTCTCGCAACCGGTTGGTGGTGATGCTCACCCCTCTTGAGCTATGAACGATTCTATCCGTTGGGCTCTTGCCTTCGCAGACTTGGGTGAGCAGTTCTGCAAGGACGGGAGGTACTGGCTGAGTGGCGTTGCTGGTCGTGTTTTTCGTGTCTTTCAGGCCGCTATGGGTGGCGGCAGAATGCTGGATTCGCAAGGTTTGCGTCTTTGGGTTGAAGTCTCGGACTTGGAGACTGACTACTTCACCAATGCGGAGGTCAAGGATGGCTCCCAGCCACACGGATACTCTCGTGCATTCGGGCATGGCATTGTATATGATTTTGAGTTCTTCGCCGGTCGCTGGCGGAATTTCAGCCTGCTTGCTTTTCGGGACGGGCGGCGATTTCATGGTGACTGGTGAACGGTTCACGATTCCTTCGTTCACGGCTTTTGTGTAGACCGATTTGAGCAGTTGGAAAGTCTTCTTGCGCGGTGTCGGTCCATTGAAGTTGTCAATATCGTTTAACCACCGGTTGATGTCCTCCGTCGTGATTTCGGCTATGGGATATTTCCAGAAGAACGCATGGGTGAGGTGGCGTAAGTATTCTCGGTGTTTGCGTTTACTCCCTTCTGCAAGTTCTGTGCCGTCGGCGCTGTAGTCAAGCCAGTTTGGTGCGAACTCTTCGGTCACGTAGTCACACAACAGCCTTCTACGCCTTTCCAAGGCCTGTTCCTGCCGTTTGCGGTCGGTGGGGCTACTCCACTTGCTGATACCCTTCTTATCAGCTTCTACGAGCGTTTTTTCGCTGTTTAGCCACCCTTGGGCGCTGAGTTTGTCTTTGAATCTTTTGCAGATGCGTTGCCCTTTGTAGCTGTATCGGGCCTCATAGGTCGTACTTTTGCCGTTGATGGTGATGACGGTTCCCCAGCTGGCTGTTCTCATGGCAAACAGTATGGCGTTGGGGGTGTATATTTTCTCCACCTCAAACTCCACCTAAACCGTGGACTTTTGCAGACTTTCTCGGACGGTTCACGTTCGGGCGTGAGGTCTCAGAATCGTTGGAAAATAGCCGTTTTCGCACGAAAAAAGGGATTCCGACTTTCGCCAAAATCCCCGTCCGTGGAGCTAAGGGGATTCGAACCCCTGACCCTCTCCATGCCATGGAGATGCGCTACCAGCTGCGCCATAGCCCCGTGTCTGCTCTGCAAACCTTGTATAAGATACATCGCAGACTTGAATCATGCAATCCCGGCGTGTCGCTCAAGGATTGGATGCGTGACCTCAGTTCGTCGTACTGGTCGTCCCGCTTGAATTCGTGCTGGTTCCGGAATCGGACGATTCGCCTGTCGAAGTGCCGGAAGTCGAATCGTTTGTGGTGGAACTGGAGGAATTGGAACCGGAACTGGTACCGGAATCGGTACTTGAGGAGTCCGAACCATCGGTCGACGACGAGCCGCCATCGGTGGTGCCGGTGCTGGAATCGGACGAGCCGCTGGTCCCTGACGTACTGTCGGAAGTGCTGCCGGAGGTCTTGTCACTGCCACTGGTGGTCGGCTGATCGGTCGCCCCGCCGGTAGTGTCGGTTCCACTCGTCGTGGTACCGGAACCTGAGGTAGGGGTACCGGAGACGGTACTGCCCGTATCACTCGAGCTCGTCGAAGGTGTGACCTTCTCGTACACCACGTCATGCACTACGGTGTCCGTGCCTTTGCCATGGGTAAAGAAAAGGATGAGGCCCGCACTCAGTCCTACGCCGACCAGCGCGCCGACGAACGCGATGATGGCCGGTGCGTATTTGCCATGCAACCACGCCATGACACGGGTCTCCCCCGTGTGGTGCATGGTCCGGGACCCGCCGGCGGACGAGCTTCCAGCTTTGACGCTCCGCTTGGTTTTCGTGTTGCGTTCAGGGTTGGCCAATATGCTTGTGGCTTCCGTACCGTCCTTACCGGAGGCGATGACCCTTGGCGAGTCGGACATCACCGCAGTCTGGTCAGACGTAATGACCGCGGTATCGCTTCCGCCATGCCGGACTTCGCCGATGACCTGCGTGGCTTCCGTACCGTTATCGGTTTTGGCATCGCTTTCAGGGGTTTCCCCGTCCGAGTTCGAACCGAACGGCACCGCATTCTGAATCTTTTCGCCCGATGCCTTCAATACGTTCTTATAGATTTGCGTCGAAACGGCGGAGACGATGGATCCGGCCGCCACACCGATCACCGAACCCGCTATGCCGATTTTCGCGGAAAGGAGGAAGGACGTCACTGCGGCAAGCGCACCTGCCGAGATTGATGAAAATGAAATTCCCTTGAAAAAATTCTTCACAGCACACGACGATAGCGAGTATCGCTTCAAAAGGACTGGCGATTATGTGAAAATTCGTGGAATCCTTAAAAGTCAAGGCCTTGGCGGCGTGGATGTTCCCACTGTTCGGTATCGGCGATTGCCGGACCGTGATTGTAATCCAGCAATCTCCATCGCAATGTGTCCCCTATTTCGATCGGTACAAGACGCACCCAATGTGCGTTGCGCATCGAAAGAATGGAGGCGAAATCGGGCTGTACTTCGTTCAGTCCCAACAACGTCTGCAGTGTCTGTGAGATCCAGGCGCCGTGGGAGAACACGAACAGGTCGGTGTCGGTTCCGGCTCGCATGGCCCAATCATTGAGGGCTTCCACGCCACGTTTGCCGACGTGTTCCGGGCTTTCCGCGCCATATTTGAGTTCTCCGCCACGGAACTCGGCCCAGGAACGATAATCCTCCGGGTAACGTTCGGCGAGCTCTTCCACTGCGACGCCCTCCCAATCACCGAAGCTGCGTTCGCGCACACGCTCATCGGCATGCACCGTAAGTCCCAGCGGATCGGCAAAGGCATGTGCGGTGGCGGCCGCACGGTCGAGATCGGAGCAGACCACCAGTCGATTGGGAATATCCGGACGATGGTCCACATAAAGCTCACGTAAGGCCCTTGCGGTCTGCCTTACCTGCCACTCGCCCACTTCGTCAAGGGGAATGTTGATCTGCCCCTGCAGGCGATGCTGCGCATTGAATGCGGTACGTCAATGACGTACCAGCGTGATGGCGTGCACATGCTGTGGCACATTGCCCCGTGATTCAATCGTTACGTTGCACGGCATGCTTCTCCTCACGTCCTGGATTATTCCGCTTCGACGGCTTCCTCCGTCGTTTCCTGCGCATGGTCGAGCTGGAGGTCGATGTTCGGGCAATCCTTCCACAGTCGTTCCAAGCGATAGAAGTCGCGTGACTCCTGATGCATGACGTGAATCACGAAGTCACCGTAGTCGAGTAGTACCCACTGCCCCTCGGTCAGGCCTTCGCGTGAACGTGGCTGACGCTTGCCGTCTTTCAGATAAAGGTCCTTTTCGATTTCCTCGGCCACAGCCAGTACCTGACGCTCGTTCGAAGCGCCGGCGATCATCATGAGGTCGGTGATGGCCAATGGTTCGGTGACATCGAAAGCCACGATGTCAGTGGCCTTCATGCGATCGGCCGCGGCTGCGGCGATGCGGATGGCGTCGATGGAATCTTGTACTGCCGGCATAATCAGCGCTCCCATTCGGGCTTCCAGCCCTCTACTACATGTTGCGTGTTTTCGGAATAGACCATGGAATCGGCCGGCACATCATGCCGGACCACAGAGC
>OGEU01000725.1_pt1 | contig 32174 bp, 27 predicted proteins | sample 1570651 | NCBI WGS metagenome assembly OGEU01 (sample SAMEA2582129, study PRJEB24529) | metagenome | biome: Human gut stool | place: China | collected 2011 | reverse complement strand
CATAGAAAATCCCACTTCCGTCAATTATAAACAAACCACTGCTAATTTTCGTAGAATATCTTATATCCGGTATCGTCTGTTTTAGAAATCAAATCTGAGCGCGTCGAACCCGAAATTTGTTTAAGTGTCTTGTCACATGTAAAGATATATGCTATACTCACTGTCATGTAGCAAAAATGGATGCGGCGAAGCCGCAATACAGGAAAGTATGGCGAATTATGAAAACAGAGGTATTAATTGTGGGAAGCGGATGTTCCGGTTTGTATTGTGCACTCCAGCTTCCGAGAGACAAACAGATTACAATTATCACGAAGGCGGATGTACCAAGCAGCGATTCCTATCTGGCGCAGGGAGGAATCTGCATGTTGAAAAATGATGCGGACTATGAAAGCTACTTTGAGGATACGATGAAGGCCGGTCATTATGAAAATGATAAAGAGTCGGTGGATATTATGATCCGGTCATCGCAGGAGGTAATAAAGGATCTGCTCTCATATGGTGTGGATTTCGCAAGAGATGAGAAAGGTGCATTAGCATTTACGAGAGAAGGTGCACATTCGGATAAGAGAATACTCTTTCATGAAGATATTACCGGACAGGAAATTACAAGCAAGCTTTGGGCGGCGGTACAGAAGCTTTCCAATGTGACAATTCTTGAATATACGACAATGCTGGATATCGTGGAGCAAGATAATGTATGTTGTGGTGCGGTAATCCGTAAAGCAGATGGCTCGATTGAGACGGTGCAGGCAGATGAAACCGTGTGGGCATGTGGTGGAATCGGCGGATTATATCGTCATTCTACGAATTTCCGTCATCTGACGGGAGATGCGCTTGCGCTTTCATTGATCCATAATGTAAAATTGAAAGATATCAATTATGTGCAGATTCATCCGACGACATTCTATTCGGAGGATGAGGAGGAACGCAGCTTCTTGATCTCCGAGTCGGTTCGCGGCGAAGGAGCGAAGCTTTATGACAAGAAGGGAGAACGCTTTGTCAATGAACTTCTTCCGAGAGATCTGCTGACAGAGGCAATCTATGAGCAGATGGAGAAGGATCACACGAATCATGTGTGGGAGGACTTAAGAACGATTCCGGAGGAAGAATTAAAGACGCATTTTCCGAATATTGTTGAGCATTGCCGCAAGATGGGATACGATGTAACGAAGGAGTGTATTCCGGTTGTTCCGGCACAGCACTATTTCATGGGTGGCGTCTGGGTCGATCATGAGAGTCATACTTCGATGGAGCATCTCTATGCGGTGGGAGAGACTGCCTGCAATGGAGTGCACGGAAGAAATCGTCTGGCGAGCAATTCGCTGCTGGAGAGCCTTGTGTTTGCCAAGCGTGCAGCAAAGAAAATGATGCGGAATGAAGAGTGTAAGCTTGCAGATCCCGATGCGGTTATAGAGAAGGTTGACTTTTCAGAATATGAGGATGAGGCTGCTTTGCAGAAACGATACAAAGATGCAGTACGCGCGGCAATTCGTGAGACCGACCGCAAAATGCATACCGTTAAGACGGCTTAGAATAAGAATAAATAATAGGAGACAATACGATGTATGATCAGGTAACGATGAAATTAAATGTAGATCCATTGATTCTTGGAGCATTAAAAGAAGATATCACAAGCGAGGATGTATCAACGAACAGTGTGATGCCGCATCCGCAGGCAGGAGAGGTTGATCTCATCTGCAAGCAGGATGGAATCATCTGTGGTCTGCAGGTGTTTGAACGCGTTTTTACCCTGCTAGATGAAGACACGAAGGTTGAGTTCTTTGTGCAGGATGGCGAAGAGGTGAAGGCTGGTCAGCTTATGGCGAAGGTGCATGGAGATATTCGCACACTTTTGTGCGGAGAGCGCACCGCACTTAATTATCTGCAGAGAATGAGCGGAATTGCTACTTATACGCATGAGGTAGCGTCACTTCTTACGGGAAGCAAGACGAAGCTTCTTGACACAAGAAAGACAACGCCGAACAACCGCATTTTCGAGAAATATGCGGTTCGCACGGGCGGTGGCAACAACCATCGCTACAATCTTTCGGACGGAGTGTTACTCAAAGATAATCATATCGGAGCTGCCGGCGGCGTGAAGCAGGCGATCGCAGCGGCAAAAGAATATGCGCCTTTTGTCAGAAAAATCGAGGTAGAGGTTGAAAACCAGCAGATGGTTGAGGAAGCGGTGGAAGCAGGGGCTGACATTATCATGCTTGATAATATGGATACAGATGCTTTGAAAAAAGCGATCGCTTTCATCAATGGACGTGCGGAAATTGAAGTATCCGGAAATGTGACAAAAGAAAATATTGCAAGACTGGTCGATCTTGGTGTAGACTTTATATCAAGCGGGGCACTCACACATTCTGCTCCGATTATGGATATTTCACTTAAAAATCTGCATCCTGTAGATTGATGGAAAGGTGGTAAAGTTCTCTGTTATGAATGGGGAAGAACGACGCAAAAAAATTGTAAAGATGTTGACAACAGGGACGAAACCGATTCCGGGGGTAGCACTTGCAAAACAGTTTGACGTAAGCAGACAGGTGATTGTGCAGGATATCGCTTTGCTCCGTGCGAACGGAATGAACATATTCTCGACCAATCGTGGCTATCTGATTCAGAAGGATTCCGTTGCAAGCCGTGTGTTTAAAGTCTATCATTCGGATGATGATGTGGAGAAGGAGCTCACAACGATCGTGGATCTGGGCGGAATCATAGAGGATGTGTTTGTTTATCACAAAGTATATGGTGTTCTTCGGGCGGATATGAATATTAAGTCCAGGATGGATATACGTCGATATATGGAAGAAATAGCTACTGGAAAATCAAGCCTTCTCAAGAATGTTACATCAGGATTTCATTATCATACAATACTTGCTGACAGTGAGGAGATACTTGATATCATTCAGGAGGAACTAGGAAAGCAGGGATTTCTTGCAAAGCTGCAGGATTATGAGCCTGTCGATTTCTGGAAGAAGGAAGAGGCGTAGAGCCGATTATTGATTTATGATTTATATAAAACCGTTTAAGAAAGAAATTATCTTGGCGGTTTTATTTTTTTGTGTGATTTTGGTGATTGCCGGAATAATTTGAAAAAACTGCAAAGCGTGCTTCGCATCGTTTAGGATTTGACACTCATTATATGGGAATGCTATACTTTGACTAATTATTGTAACTGTAACGAAACATTCAACTATAGATATAAAAATTTAGTTTGTCATGGTTGAATATCGCAAGTTCGCTTTTGGGTGAGAAGGAGAATGAAAATGAGTGACGAATTTATGAATGGAATCGGTGGGGAACCAGAGAACACCAATGAGACGCCGCAGGGATACACAAATCCTGAGAACAGTGATGATCAGAATTACAAAGCTCCGGAAACAAATGGAGAGACAGCACAGGAATATCAGCAGCCGGAGCAGAATCAGACGTCATATTATGGACAGTCGGATTACCGTCAGCCACAGTATGATCCGAACAATCTTGGTAAACCAGATTACAGCCAGATGAATTATAATTCGGGAGCGGCCGGCGCAGACTATAATCAGAACGGATATGGACAGCCGGCTGGAGGACAGAACTATAATCAGAATGAATATGGTCAGCCGAATGGCGGAGTAAATTACAATCAGAACGGATATAACCAGAATGGATACAACCAGCCACCTTACGGTGCAGCAACGAAGAGTGACAGTACAGGATTTGGAATTGCATCACTGGTACTCGGTATCATTTCAATCTTTACGTTCTTCTGCTGTATTAACTATATTCTTGCAGTCATTGCAATCGTACTCGGTATTGTGCAGATCGTAAAAAGTTCCAAGAAGGGACTTGCAATCGGAGGTATTGTGACTGCAGTGATCTCCATCATCGGAGCTACTATTTTCTGGGTACTGATCGGATCTGTCGGAGCGTCTGAGATGGGACCGATGCAGGATTACATGGAAGAGTACATGCAGGATTATATGCAGCAGGAGAGCGACGCATTCTAAATTGACTGACCGGATGCTGTATGTCAGCTTTTTTTAAAAGTTAACGCATTACAAAGAAAAACGGGCAGGTAGTTATGAATAGTTCAAAACAGATGGCAGAAGCTATCATCTGCCAGATTGATAAAAGCAGACAGGCGCAATTGCCGTATCTTGTCGCTTTGGACGGACGATGTGCGTCAGGCAAGACAACGACAGCGGCGTTAATTGCAGAAAAGTATCAAAAAGAAGGGCTGCCGTGTGATATTGTTCACATGGATGATTTCTTCTTACAACCGAATCAAAGAACTTCTGCGCGTCTTGCGGAGCCGGGCGGAAATGTGGATTATGAGCGGGTTGAGGCCGAGGTGCTTCAACCCGCAAAGCGTGGTATGACAGTTTCGTACCGCAGATTTGACTGCAGCAGGATGGAACTCACAGAGGTGAGAACGTTTCAGCCACAGGGGATTTTGCTTGTGGAGGGCGCGTACAGTTGTCATCCGAAGCTGCGTGATTATTTTGATCTGCGCATTTTTGTATCCATTGATCCTGAAATGCAGATGCAGAGGATCCTTTTGCGAAACGGAAGTGAGCGCGCCGAAATGTTTCGGAACCGTTGGATCCCGCTCGAGGAAAACTATATCGCGCAATGTCAGGTTGAAGAGGTTTGTGATCTTCATTTGGGCGCAGATTAAATTAGGGAATAACAAGGGAGTATGTAGTGTCGACCAAGGATCGAATCAAAGAATTTCTATACAAATATAAATATGTGGAAAAGTATCTGACGGACGATATCTTCCAGACACAGACGATGCTTCTTGCTTCCCTTGCAATGAACATTGCGGCGGCAACGTTTAAGTTTGTGATGGGCGTATGGTTCGGGTCGAAGTGGCTTGTGACCGTATCGATCTACTTCCTGACGTTATCCGCGATGCGTCTGCTTCTTCTTAACAGAGAGCGAAAAAGTAAGAAGTTAGAGACACCGGAGCACAAGCGGCTGTATGACCTGAAAGGTTATCGTGCGTGTGGATATATGGTGCTTTTTATGAATATGATCGTAGGCAGAATGATCGTGCAGATGCTCGTAGATAATGAGGGATATGATTATCCGGGGCTGATGCTGTATCTGATCGGTTTGTTTGCAATTGCCAATTTTGCCAATGCGATCTACAACGTGAAGAAGTATTGGCATATCTACAATCCGATGATTTCCGCAGCAAAGAGGTTAAGTTTCTCTACGGCACTTGTGCTTTTGTACACACTTCAGACATCTGCGCTTGCAAGATTCGGAAACAATCATGAACAGTTGCGACGGTTGTTAAACTCCATATCGGGAGCGGTTGTGGAACTTGTTTTGTTTACGATGGCAATTCTTATGATTGTGAGATCCAACCAGGAGATGCACAAATTAAAAGAAGGATAATTTCTGACAGATCCAGAGTTTGGACATGGATGCAAAATCGAAGAAAATCAAGGCGAATAGACCTTGACATTCAAAAAAAACCTTACTATACTTAGACACAAAGACAAAAACGATGACGAAGACAGTAACTGTAATACGAACGTCACAGAGAGCCGCGAGGGTGGAAACCGGCACAAGTAATTATACAGTGAATATCACTTCCGAGTTGCGGATCGAACGTTGCGGAATGAATCTCAAGTTCCGGATGAGTAGAGTCCGACGCTTTTCCTACGTTACGGGAACGAAGTATGCAAATCAGTTATGATTTAAGTACATGGTAATCAGGTGGTATAACGTGCGCCCGCGTCCTAATTACTGGATGCGGGCTTTTTTCAATTCATAGGAAAATTTCAGGAGGCAATTATGTACAACAAAGTTGATACGAACATGAACTTTGTCGACCGCGAGAAAGAAGTTGAAAAGTTCTGGCGTGAGAATGACATTTTCAAGAAATCCATGGAGAATCGCAAGGAAGGCGAGACGTATACATTCTATGACGGACCGCCAACCGCGAATGGTAAGCCGCATATCGGCCACGTTTTAACCCGTGTTATCAAGGATATGATCCCAAGATACCAGACAATGAAGGGTAAATATGTTCCTCGTAAAGCAGGATGGGATACACATGGTCTCCCAGTTGAGCTTGAAGTTGAGAAGATGCTTGGGCTCAACGGTAAGGAGCAGATCGAAGAGTATGGTATGGAGCCTTTCATCAAGAAATGTAAGGAATCCGTATGGAAATATAAAGGAATGTGGGAAGATTTCTCAGGAACCGTTGGTTTCTGGGCTGATATGGACAACCCATATGTAACATACGATGACAATTTCATCGAGTCTGAGTGGTGGGCACTTAAGACCATCTGGGACAAGAAGCTTCTGTACAAGGGATTCAAAATCGTACCTTACTGTCCTCGTTGTGGAACTCCGCTTTCTTCCCAGGAGGTTGCGCAGGGATACAAGACCGTTAAGGAGCGTTCTGCGATCGTCCGCTTCAAGGTTACAGGAGAGGATGCTTACTTCCTCGCATGGACAACAACGCCTTGGACACTTCCAAGTAACGTGGCACTCTGTGTGAACCCGGATGACACTTATATTAAGGTAAAAGCAGCAGATGGTTACACCTACTATCTTGCTGAGGCACTTGCAGACAAGGTGCTCTCTCCGCTTGCGAAGGAAGAGGGCGAGAAGGCATATGAAGTGCTTGAGACATACAAAGGAACAGATCTTGAGCGCAAAGAGTATGAGCCGCTTTACGACTGTGCAAAGGTTGTTGCGGACAAGCAGCATAAGAAGGGCTTTTTCGTAACCTGTGATAACTACGTTACTATGACAGACGGTACCGGTATCGTTCATATCGCCCCTGCATTCGGTGAGGACGATGCGAATGTTGGACGTAACTATGACCTTCCATTCGTACAGTTTGTAAACGGTAAGGGTGAACTTACCGAAGAGACTCCGTTTGCAGGTCTGTTCGTAAAGAAAGCAGATCCTGAGGTACTGAAGGATCTCGATGCAAGAGGTCAGTTATTTGATGCACCGAAGTTCGAACATGAGTATCCACACTGCTGGAGATGCGATACACCTCTCATCTACTACGCAAGAGAGTCCTGGTTCATCAAGATGACAGAGGTTCGTGACGACCTCGTTGCCAACAATAAGACGGTAAACTGGATTCCGAAGTCCATCGGTGAGGGACGTTTTGGAAACTGGCTGGAAAATATTCAGGACTGGGGTATCTCCCGTAACCGTTATTGGGGAACTCCACTCAATATCTGGGAGTGTGAGGACTGCGGATGTCAGGAATCCATCGGAAGCCGTGCAGAACTTGCTGAGCGTTCCGGCAATCCGGATGCTGCGAAGGTTGAGCTGCACCGCCCATATATTGATGAAGTTACCTTTAAGTGTAAAGAGTGTGGCGGAACGATGAAGCGTGTACCGGAGGTTATCGACTGCTGGTTCGATTCAGGAGCGATGCCTTTTGCACAGCATCATTATCCGTTCGAGAACAAGGATCTGTTCGAGCAGCAGTTCCCGGCACAGTTTATTTCCGAGGCAGTGGATCAGACGCGTGGATGGTTCTACTCTCTGATGGCAGAATCTACACTGTTATTCAATAAGGCACCTTACCAGAACGTTATCGTTCTTGGTCACGTACAGGATGAGAACGGACAGAAGATGTCGAAGTCCAAGGGTAATGCGGTCGATCCGTTCGACGCATTGGAGAAGTACGGTGCAGATGCGATCCGCTGGTATTTCTATATCAACAGTGCGCCTTGGCTGCCGAACCGTTTCCATGGTAAGGCAGTACAGGAAGGACAGCGTAAGTTCATGGGAACTCTGTGGAACACTTATGCATTCTTCGTACTGTATGCGAACATTGACAATTTTGATGCAACAAAGTACACACTCGACTACGATAAGCTTACCGTTATGGATAAGTGGCTTCTTTCAAAGCTGAATTCCGCAGTGGCAGCAGTCGATGACAATTTAGGCAACTACCGCATTCCGGAAGCTGCACGTGTACTTGAAGAGTTTGTTGACGATATCAGTAACTGGTATGTCCGCCGCTCACGTGAGCGTTTCTGGGCAAAAGGCATGGAGCAGGACAAGATCAATGCGTATATGACACTGTATACCGCTTTGGTTACCATCTGTAAGACAGCCGCTCCGATGATCCCGTTCATGACAGAGGATATCTACCGCAACCTTGTATGCTCCATCGATCCATCCGCACCGGAAAGTATTCATCTGTGTGACTTCCCGACCGTTGATGAGAAGATGATCGATAAGGATCTTGAGAATGCGATGGATGAGGTACTTAAGATCGTTGTTATGGGACGTGCGTGCCGTAACAGTGCCAATATCAAGAACCGTCAGCCGATCGGTCAGATGTATGTCAAGGCACCGGAAGCACTCAGTGATTTCTATGTAGACATTATCGCCGACGAGTTAAATGTGAAGAAAGTAACCTTCACCGATGATGTCAGCAGCTACACCGATTACCAGTTCAAGCCGCAGCTTCGTACCGTAGGACCGAAGTTCGGTAAGTATTTAAAGCAGATCCAGGCAACCCTTTCTGAGCTGGATGGTAATAAGGCGATGGCAGAGCTTAAGGCAAACGGATGCCTGAAACTTGACAGTATCAGTGACGAAGTTGTATTATTAGAAGAGGATTTACTTATCACGATGACACAGGCAGAGGGTTTTGTAACCGAGGGGGATAACTATGTGACGGTAGTTATGGATACGAAGCTTACTCCGGAACTCATTGAGGAAGGCTTTGTCCGTGAGCTGATTAGCAAGATTCAGACCATGCGTAAGGATAAAGAGGCTGGATTCGAGGTAACTGATCATATTGCCGTATCCTTTAAGGCAGATGAGAAAGTGACTGCAATCTTTGAAAAGTACAGCGAGGAGATCAAGTCAGAGGTTCTCGCAGACAAGATTACAGAGGGCGGATTATCCGGATATGAGAAAGAATGGAGTATCAACGGAGAGAAAGTAACTCTTGCAGTAGAGAAACAGTAACAGTAAATAATGGGGGCAAGGCATATGCTTAGCCCCCTTTTTTAAGGCAAAGCCAAATAGGAGGCGTAGATGAGAGATAAGGTTTTTAGTAAAAAGGAATTTATTAAAGCGGTCACAGAAAATGTAAAATCTATGTACCGTAAGAACTTAAAGGAAGCCAGCCAGCAGGAAATCTTTCAGGCTGTATCACTTGCAGTCAAAGAGGTTGTTATGGATGAGTGGATGGCTACGCAGCAGACAATGGAGAGGGAAGATCCAAAGACATTGTACTATATGTCCATGGAATTCCTGATGGGGCGTGCGCTTGGTAACAACCTGATCAATCTGTGTGCTTACAAGGAAGTGAAGGAAGCACTCGAGGAGATCGGTCTTGAACTCAGCGTTATTGAGGATCAGGAGCCGGATCCGGCACTTGGTAATGGTGGTCTCGGACGTCTGGCAGCCTGCTTTATGGATTCTCTTGCAACGCTTGGATATGCAGCATATGGCTGCGGAATCCGTTATCGTTACGGTATGTTCAAGCAGCAGATCATCGATGGTTTCCAGGTAGAGGTGCCGGATACCTGGCTTAAGAACGGTTATCCGTTCGAGCTTCGCAGACCAGAGTATTGTTATGAGATTAAATTTGGCGGACATGTAGAGGAGTCGGCAGATGAGAACGGCAATCTCCAGTTTAAGCATGTGGATTACCAGTCGGTTCTTGCAATTCCGTATGATATGCCAATCGTCGGATACGGCAATCATGTGGTTGATTCCCTGATGATCTGGGATGCACAGCCAAAGGAGGAGTTTAAGCTGGATTCCTTCGATCGTGGTGATTATGATCAGGCAGTGGAGGAGGAGAACCTCGCACGTAACCTTGTAGAGGTACTTTATCCGAATGATAACCATGTTAAGGGTAAGGAGCTTCGTTTAAAGCAGCAGTATTTCTTCGTATCAGCAAGTATCCAGCGTGCTTTGGAGCGTTTTAAGAAGCATCACAGTGATCTGCATCAGTTACCGGAGAAGGTAACATTCCAGATGAATGATACCCATCCAACGGTTGCAGTTGCTGAGCTTATGCGTATTCTCGTGGATGAGGAAGGTCTCTCATGGGATGAGGCATGGGATATTACAACACACAGTGTAGCTTACACGAACCATACGATTATGGCGGAAGCCTTAGAAAAGTGGCCGATTGAGATCTTCCAGAGACTTCTTCCTAGAGTTTACCAGATCGTTGAGGAGATCAACCGCCGCTTCGTTCTTGAGATTCAGAATCGTTATCCGGGGAATGAGGAGAAGATTCGCAAGATGGCAATCCTTTACGATGGTCAGGTGAAGATGGCAAACCTTGCAATCTGTGCCGGATATTCCGTTAACGGTGTTGCAAGACTTCATACAGAAATCTTAGAGAAGCAGGAGCTTCGCGACTTCTACGAGATGTTCCCGGAGAAGTTCAACAACAAGACCAACGGAATTACACAGAGAAGATTCCTTGCACATGCCAATCCGTTACTCTCTGACTGGGTAACCAAGCATGTCGGCAAAGAGTGGGTGACAGACCTCTCAAGAGTCAGCAAGCTGACTTCGCTTGCCGATAATCAGAGAGCACAGCAGGAATTCATGGAAATCAAGCATCAGAACAAGGTGCGCCTTGCAAAATATATCAAGGAGCATAACGGAATCGATGTGGATCCGAACTCCATCTTCGATGTACAGGTAAAGCGTCTGCATGAGTATAAGCGTCAGCTGATGAATATTCTTCATGTCATGTATCTGTACAATCAGCTGAAAGCAAATCCAAATATGGATTTCTATCCAAGAACATTCATCTTTGGTGCGAAGGCAGCTGCCGGATATCGTACCGCCAAGAAGACCATCAAGCTGATCAATGCGGTAGCAGATGTGATTAATAACGATGCTTCTATCAATAATAAAATCAAGGTTGTATTTATCGAGGACTATCGTGTATCGATCGCAGAGTGGATTTTCGCTGCAGCAGATGTCAGTGAGCAGATTTCGACTGCAAGTAAGGAAGCATCCGGAACCGGTAACATGAAGTTCATGTTAAACGGTGCGATCACAATCGGTACTATGGATGGTGCGAATGTTGAGATGTACGAGGAAGTCGGCGCAGACAATATCTTTATCTTCGGTATGAGCGCAGATGAAGTCATCGCACATGAGAACCGTAACGATTACAATCCGGTTGAAATCTACAACAATAATGCAGATATCCGTCAGGTATTAAACCAGTTAATAGACGGAACCTATTCTGCAAACGATAGAGAACTCTTCCGTGAGCTTTACAACTCACTCCTCAATCCACCACAGGGACAGGTGGCAGACCGCTATTTCATCCTTGCTGATTTTGAGTCTTATGCAAATGCACAGAAGAAGATTTCTGCATACTATCAGAATAAGAGTGCATGGGCAAAATCTGCAATCCTCAATGTTGCACATGTCGGCAAGTTCTCTTCCGACAGAACCATTCAGGAATATGTAGATGATATCTGGAAGCTTGACAAGATCACAGTCAATATGTCTGGGATTTAAAGTATGGATACGACAACTTCTTCAAATACTCCGGTAGCCGGAATCCCCGGCTACTGGCTGAAAATGATCGCAGTCATCACGATGCTGATCGATCATACAGCGGCATCCATATTAGAAGAAATGATGCAACAGATGCCATCCTGGGGACCTATCACATTGAGTAACTTACACCAGTGGTATATGTTGGATTTGGTGCTTCGCGGTATTGGACGTATGGCGTTTCCAATCTACTGCTTCCTTTTGGTGGAGGGATTTACCTACACTCGCAGCAGAGCAAAGTATGCGCGTCGGTTGTTTGTTTTTGCTTTGATTTCGGAACTCCCGTTTGATATGGCGCTGAATAAAAGCATTATTAATATGAGTTATAACAATGTGTTTTTTACGTTGTGGCTCGGACTTCTGACCATCTGGGCATCGGATGCGATACTTTTGTATATGGAGAAGCATCTGAAAGAAAAGCTTCCGTCGGCCGCCTATGGAATTCTTCGTGTGCTGGCAATGTTTGTGATTCTGCTTGCGGGCTGTTTTCTGGCAGAGGCTGTGTTCCGCAGCGATTACGGTGCGAGTGGAATTTGTGCAATCTACATTTTATATATGTGCAGACACCAGCGCATGGGTGGATTCGCGCTTGCGGTGTTTGAACTTGGAATGCTTGCAGGAATGATTGAATTTGCAGCGTTTCTTATGCTGATACCGATGCATTTCTATAATGGAACGCGTGGTAAGCAGCGTAAGTATTTCTTCTATGCGTTCTATCCGGTACACCTTCTGATCCTTGCCATTATATGCCAGTTGCTTGGACTTGGTGTAGGACAGAGTGGATTTTAAAAAAATAAGAAGAATAATAAGCCGGAGAAAGATTGATTTTTCATCTTCCTCCGGTATTTTTGCTTGAAAAGTTATATAAAGTTATATAAAGTTATATATGAATTGAAAAGTTATATAAGGTTATATAACAAAACATAAAGGGGAACAACATGGCATTTACGCATCTTCACACCCATACGGAATATTCACTTCTGGATGGTTCCAACAAAATAAAAGAATATGTAGCCCGCGTCAAAGAACTTGGTATGAACAGTGCGGCGATCACGGATCATGGTGTGATGTATGGTGTGATCGAATTCTATAAGACCTGTAAGGCGGCAGAGATCAATCCAGTTATCGGATGTGAGGTGTATGTAGCTCCAAACTCACGTCTGGAGAGGGAGACGAGCCACGGGGAGGATCGTTATTACCATCTGATCCTTTTGGCGGAGAATAACAAGGGTTACGAGAATCTGATGAAGATCGTATCGATCGGATTTACGGAAGGCTATTATTACAGACCGCGTGTGGATTTTGAGACACTAGAGAAGTATCACGAGGGTCTGATCTGTCTGTCTGCGTGTCTGGCAGGCGAGATTCCGCGTTATATCGTGCGTGGATTCTACGAGGAAGCCAAGGCAATCGCGGAGAAATATGCGGCATGCTTCGGCAAAGATAATTTCTTTTTGGAGCTGCAGGATCACGGAATTACAGATCAGAAGCTGGTCAATCAGCAGCTGGTGCGCATGAGTCAGGAGACGGGGATCGGGCTTGTCTGTACGAATGATGTGCATTATACGTATGCGGATGATGTGGAGGCACATGATGTGCTTCTTTGCATCCAGACCGGTAAGAAGATTACGGATGAGGATCGTATGCGTTATGAAGGCGGTCAGTTCTACGTCAAAAGTGAGGACGAGATGCGTGCGCTTTTTCCATATGCGAAGGAAGCAGTGGATAATACGCAGAAGATCGCGGATCGCTGTCATGTGACGATTGAATTTGGAAATTACAAGATTCCGAAGTACGAAGTTCCGGAAGGATATGCATCGGCGTATGAATTCCTGCGTGCGCTCTGCGATAAGGGATTTGAAGAAAAATATACAAATAATGATGCCTATACGAAGGAACAATGCGACAGGATCTATCAGGATATGGAGTTTGAGCTCGGCATCATCGAGAAGATGGGATTCGTCGAGTATATTCTGATCGTGTGGGACTATATCAACTGGGCGAAGACACATGACTGCTGGGTAGGACCGGGACGAGGATCCGGCGCAGGAAGCCGCGTGTGCTACTGTACCGGTATCACGAACATTGATCCGGTGCGTTACAATCTGCTTTTTGAAAGATTTTTGAACCCGGAACGTGTATCCATGCCCGATATCGACGTGGACTTCGAGTATGCGGAGCGTTCGCGTGTAATCGAGTATGTGACGGAGAAATACGGCAAGGACTCCGTGACACAGATTACCACATTCGGAACGATGGCGGCGCGAGGCGTCATTAAGGCCGTCGGCAAAGCACTTGATTTCCCATATGCGGAGATGGATCGCGTGGCGAAGATGGTTCCGATGGAATTAAACATTACCATTGATAAAGCGCTGCAGATGAATCCGGAATTCCGGAGTCTCTATGACGGAGATACAAGAATGCATGAGCTGATCGATATGGCGAAACGTCTGGAAGGACTGCCAAACCATACATCGGTACATGCGGCGGGCGTTGTCATCTATCCGGGGTTGGCGAGCGATTATGTACCGCTCGGACGTGCGAGCGACGGCACCCCGACGGCGGAGTACAATATGATCCAGCTCGAGGAACTTGGACTCCTGAAGATGGACTTCCTTGGACTTCGCACCCTTACCGTGATCAAGGATGCAGTCAAGAATATTAAGGCAACGCGCGGAATTGATGTGGATATAGACCATATCGATTTCAACGATAAGGGTACGCTTGACTTTATCGGATCGGGAAGGACAGAAGGTGTATTCCAGCTCGAGTCTGCCGGAATGCAGAACTTCATGAAGGAGTTGAAGCCGCAGAATTTCGAAGATATCGTAGCCGGTATCTCATTGTATCGTCCAGGCCCGATGGACTTCATACCGAACTATATCAAGGGAAAAAATAATCGTGATACAATTTCTTATGTAACGCCGGAGTTAGAGCCGATTCTTGAGCCAACATACGGTTGTATCGTCTATCAGGAGCAGGTTATGCAGATTGTGCAGCAGCTTGCCGGATATACGATGGGACAGGCGGACAATATTCGCCGCGCGATGAGTAAGAAGAAGCAGTATGTTATTGATGCCGAGCGGCAAAGCTTCGTATATGGTGATGAGAGCCGCAGCATCAAGGGTTGTGTGGCGAACGGGATTGATGAGAAGGCTGCGAACAGTATCTACGATTCCATGGTTGATTTTGCGAAATATGCATTTAATAAATCCCATGCAGCAGCATATGCGGTTATCTCGGTACAGACAGCGTGGCTGAAGTGTTACTACCCGGTAGAGTTTATGGCAGCTCTTATGACATCTGTGATTGACAATTCCACCAAGGCTGCGGAATATCTGCTGCATTGTAAGGAGATGGGAATCTCCGTACTGCCGCCGGATATCAACGTCGGAAAAGGTGAATTTACAGCGGAAGGAGATCATGTCCGCTACGGATTATATGCGATCAAATCACTCGGCCGCCCGGTTATTGATAAGATCATCGAGGAGCGGCAGGTCGGCGGAGCGTACCGGACGCTGCAGGATTTCATTGAGCGTACGGCAGAGCGCGATGTTAACAAGAGAGCAATCGAGAATCTGATCAAGGCGGGAGCCTGTGACGGGCTTGACGGAACGAGAAAGCAGATGACACTGGTATCGGCATCGATTGTGGATCAGGTGGTGCATCAGAAGAAGTCGACGCTGTCCGGACAGATGAGCCTGTTTGACCTGGTCTCGGAGGAGGATAAGAAGGATTTTGAGGTACAGTATCCGGATGTCGGGGAATTCCCGAAGGAGATGTTACTTGGCTTTGAGAAGGAAGTGCTCGGCATCTATTTGAGTGGACATCCGCTCGAAGAGTATCTCGAGAAGATCAAAAAGAATGCAACCGTGAATGCGATGGACTTTGTGCGTGAGGAGGAGACCGGTGCTATCAAGGTAGCGGATAATGCACATGTTGTCATCGGTGGAATGATCGCTGGAAAGACGGTCAAATTTACGCGAAACAATAAGGCGATGGCGTTCCTTACGATCGAGGATCTGACGGGAAGTGTTGAGGTGATCGTGTTCCCGAAGGACTATGAACGGTTTAGCCGGTTTCTGAATGAAGATGAGAAGGTTTTTGTGGTCGGACATGCTACGGTTGAGGAGGAACAGAATGGCAAGATCATCTGCGAGCGCATTGTGCCTTTTGACAGCGTCCCACGTGAAATCTGGCTGAAATTTGCGACAAAAGAGGCGTATGCAGATAAGGAAAGAGAATTGTTTTCCATGCTTCACGATTCGGACGGAGATGACGAGATTGTGATCTATGTTGCGGATCCAAAGGCGATAAAACGCCTCGGAAAGAACCTTTCCGTTCATGCAAATACGGAACTTCTGACTAGATTGACTAATTTTCTTGGGGAAAATAATGTAAAAGTTGTTGAAAAAAATGTTGAAAAGAAAATGTAATCAGTATAAAATATAACAGATTAAGGGAATTGATTATTATTTATATATGGAGGAAGTAACAATGGCAAAAGAGATAAACACAATTGGTGTACTTACCAGTGGTGGAGATGCACCGGGAATGAACGCTGCAATCCGTGCAGTTGTCCGTCAGGCTCTTTCTAAGGGGAAGAAAGTGAAAGGAATCAAGAGAGGATACGCAGGTCTCTTAAATGAGGAGATCATCGACATGGATTCAAAGAGTGTATCCGATACCATTTCACGAGGCGGTACAATTTTACAGACTGCCCGTTGTATGGAATTCGTTACACCGGAAGGACAGCAGAAGGGTGCTGACATCTGTAAGAAACACGGAATCGATGCAATCGTTGTAATCGGTGGAGATGGCTCTTTTCAGGGAGCGCAGAAGCTTGCTGCTCTTGGAATCAATACCATTGGTGTTCCTGGAACCATTGACTTAGATATCGCATGTACGGATTATACAATCGGTTTTGATACTGCTGTAAATACTGCAATGGAAGCAATCGACAAGGTTCGTGATACCTCTACTTCCCATGAGAGATGTTCCATCATCGAGGTTATGGGACGTGGTGCTGGACATATCGCTTTATGGTGCGGTCTTGCAAACGGTGCTGAGGAGATTCTTCTTCCTGAGAAATATGATTATGACGAGCAGCGTCTGATCGATCAGGTGGTAAATGCCCGTAAGAACGGTAAGCAGCATTATATCATTATCAATGCTGAGGGAATCGGACATTCCCAGAGTATGGCTAAGAGAATCGAGGAAGCAACAGGTATCGAGACACGTGCTACAATTCTTGGACATATGCAGCGTGGAGGAAGCCCTACATGTAAGGATCGTGTTTACGCTACTACAATGGGTGCTTTGGCTGTTGATCTTCTCTGCGAAGGCAAGACAAACCGTGTAATCGCTCATAAGAACGGTGAATTCGTTGATTTTGATATCGATGAAGCTCTTGCAATGAAGAAGGGTGTTGACGAGTACATGTATCAGATTTCCAAGTCTCTGGTATAAATATATAAGAAAAGAAGTCAGGAGGGCAGTCGGATTTCCGGCCGCCCTCTTTTATGGTGAAAAAGATGATTACAAGCACTTCCAATCAACAAATGAAGAAATTGTCTTTGCTGATGAAGAAAGCAAAGGAGCGAAGAGAGCAGGGGCTTTTTGTCGTTGAAGGAATTAAAATGTTCCGCGAGGCTCCGGAAGAATGGATCGAAGGCGTGTATGTTTCCGAGCAGTTTATGGAGAATCCGGAGCATGAGGCTTTGCTTTCCGGCGTAACTTATGAGGTGGTTGCGGATTCTGTATTTAAGGCAGTCTCAGATACGCAGACGCCGCAGGGAATCCTTGCACTCATCCGTATGCCGCATTATACGATTGAGGATGTGATGCAGGGAGAACGAACGCATCTGCTGCTTCTTGAGAGTGTGCAGGATCCGGGGAATCTGGGAACGATGGTGCGCACCGGAGAGGGAGCGGGGATTACCGGTGTGATCATGAACCGGACAACGGTAGATCTGTTCAATCCCAAGACGATACGCTCAACGATGGGGAGTATATACCGTGTGCCTTATGTGATCGCGGATGATTTTGTGGCAACTTTGCAGGAACTGAAAGCAAAAGGTGTGTCATTGTATGCGGCGCATCTCAAAGGGAAGAAGCAGTATGACGCATTCGATTATACCGAGCCTACAGGATTTATGATCGGAAATGAGGGAAACGGACTGAGTGATGAAGTGGCGGAAGCTGCGGACACCTATATCCGTATTCCAATGGAGGGACAAGTCGAATCATTGAATGCAGCAATATCGGCTTCGCTTCTGATGTATGAATGTAACCGCCAGAGGAGGAAAATGCATGAAGATCTGGTTTAAACTGTGGACCGATACAAGACTGACCGCATCCGAGACAATTGAGATCACGGATGACGATACCAGGACGCATAAAGTATTCCGCGCGCTGGAAGAAGCCTGCCTTGCATTTGATCTTGGCAAACCAATCTGGCTCGATGCGAATGTGAATGAGTTCAAACGTCGCTCAAAGACGCGTTTTACGAAGGATAATTTTGTCGAAGAAATCGAGTTCGACTATATGGAGATGCAGGTTCTCGAAGAGGACTGACGCGAAAGTTAAGAATTTCTAAAATATACCTGTAATCAAACACGTGGATTGGGAAGTGTGATATAATAATTTAACGTAGGCATTGAGCAGTGCAAAACAGAAAGGAGCAGACCGATTGTGCTTGCACGAAGAGGTCGGATTATTTCTGTTTTGATAGGGCGATAGCCCGAACAACGAGGGAAATTGAAAATTTTCCGAGTGGTGCACTGCAGACAAATAATCAGACAGGAGACCAATATATGGCTGCATCTCAGATTATAAGTGAAGACGTCGATAGCTGGGAAACACTCATGTTTTTATACAATTCAGCGCTCAAGGAAGTCGGCACCAAGCTTGACATTCTAAACGACGAATTTGTACATATTCACAAGTATAATCCTATCGAATACATTAAGAAGCGAATTAAGACACCGGAGAGTATCGTAAAGAAATTAAAGCGTGACGGCTACGATGTGACTGTCGAGAATATGGTAAATTATATCAATGACATTGCGGGAATCCGCATTGTCTGTTCTTTTACATCCGATATCTATCGGCTGGCGGAGATGATCGGCAAGCAGAACGATCTCACCGTCGTATCGATCAAGGATTATATCAAGAATCCCAAGGCGAGCGGTTACAAGAGCTTTCACATGCATGTGACCATCCCGATCTTCTTATCAGACCGTGTGGTGGACACGAAGGTGGAGATCCAGATCCGTACGATCGCGATGGATTTCTGGGCAAGTTTAGAGCATAAGATCTATTACAAATTTGAGGGGAATGCACCGGATTATATCAGCCGGGATCTTCGCGCGTGCGCGGAGATCGTATCAGATCTTGATGCAAAGATGCTTCAGCTGAATGAGGCAATCCTTGAGGAGAAGGCGAAACAGGAAGAAAAAGAGAATAATTAAGTAGGAGTGTATGACAATGAAAAATCCAGTTCTAGTAATTATGGCAGCAGGAATGGGAAGCCGTTATGGTGGAATGAAGCAGATGGATCCAATCGATGACGAGGGACATCTGATCATTGATTTCTCCCTTTACGATGCTGTCAAAGCAGGATTTAAAGAAGTTATTTTTATCATCAAGAAAGAAAATGAGGCTGATTTCCGTGAGTGCATCGGAGACCGTATCTCCGACAAGATCAAGGTCACTTATGTCTATCAGGAGCCGAAGCTTCCGGAAGGTTTTGCTGTACCGGCAGGACGCACGAAGCCGTTCGGTACAGGACATGCGGTACTCAGTTGTATTGATGCACTGGATGCGCCTTTTGCAGTCATCAACGCAGATGATTATTACGGAAGCCATGCATTCAAGGTGATGTATGACTATCTGGTCAGCCACGAGGACGATGAAAAGTATCATTATGTGATGGTTGGTTATATTCTGGAGAACACGTTAACGGATAATGGATTTGTGTCAAGAGGCGTATGCCGTACGGATGCAGAAGGTCATCTGATCGAGATCACGGAGCGTACACACATCGAAAAACGCGAAGATGGTGCGGCTTATACCGAGGATGACGGAGCAACCTGGCACAAGCTGCCGGAGGGAAGCACCGTATCCATGAATATGTGGGGCTTCCAGCCAAGCATGCTGCAGGAGTTAAAGCAGCGATTTGTTACGTTCCTTGAGAGAGACCTGGAAAAGAATCCTCTTAAGTGTGAGTTCTTCCTCCCGAGTGTGGTCGGAGAACTGTTAGAGGAGGACAAGGCGGTTGTTGATGTATTGAAATCGACGGACCGCTGGTATGGTGTTACTTACAAGGAAGATAAGCAGACAGTGGTTGCGGCAATCCGATCCATGAAGGAGCAGGGACTTTATCCGCAGCACCTGTGGAATTAAGCACAGGATTTCCGGCGGTCTAATTTATGGAAGAGAACTTCCGGGATTGCAAAACCGAAGATAATACCAAATACGATGGCGAGCGCGACTTCGAACGTCTCAAGTCCCTTGGACGAGAAGCGCGCGTTGTCACCGATGATCAGATAATATGCGGTATAATAGATTCCGGCGCCTGGAACGAGCGGGAAGATGCCGCACAGCAGATATACGGTCGCGGGATTGCGGCGGATGACAGCGGTAGTCCGGGAGAACACGGTCAGGATGAAGGTCGCAACGAGCGAAGCCAGCACCGGACTTAACTCCTGATGCGTGATGCCATAATACACGATCCATCCTAACGCACCGGACAGACCGGAGAAAACCAATTCTTTTTTCGGGACACAGAATAAGAATGCGAAAGCAAATGTTGCCCCGAAAGCCATAACAAATTCCAAAATATAATTCATAGAGCTAACCCTCCCCCAAGATAACGGAATAATACGATCGGAAGACAGATTCCAACTGCGATGCACAAGGCGGTCAGCAAAGCATCGATCAGGTGGATCGTGCCGGACAGGTAGTCGCTATTGTAAAAGTCACGGATGGATGTCGTAAAGACAATTCCCGGTACAAGCGGCATGATATCTCCGATGATGATCTTGTCATGATGCACCGGAAGACCGGATGCAAACGCAAGGATACTTAAGATTGCAACAACGAGGCTGGCGAACACGTTCGTAAGAAAACGCGATACATGTTTTCTCTCACATGCGAACAGGAAAAGCTGCTCAACGGCCCCGATTGCAGTTGCAATCAGCATATCAAGAAAGGTTCCGCCAAACAGATAGCAGAAGCAGCCGCATGCGACTGCACAGCATGTGACAAGTACCGGCTTCGGATAAGGCGGAATATGCTTACATTCCGTCAGGCGAACGGTTGCTTCTTCGATCGAGCATTTGTGGTCACAGATATCGCGCACAAGCTGGTTTAAAGCGGCTACTTTGCCGAGGTTGACGGACGAGATCGGCACGTGGCGGATCATGCTGCACGCATCTTCCCGATCTTCGTTTGCGCTGGCAAAAATTCCGTTTGAGAGTACATATACGTCAAAATTTTCAACATTACAGGATTCTAATATATGAATCAGGCTGTCTTCGACACGGTAGATTTCTGCACCGTTTCGGAGCATGGTATCTCCGATCTCGACAGCGAGTGTTAATATTTCTTTGGTGTGGGCCATGATCTGGTCTCCTTTTCTTTGTTACAATCGCTGCCTGCACTTTTGTTGCGGCTGCGCTATATTCAATTTATGCCCCATTTCCTGCCATGTCAATCATTTTTCACGACTTAACATACAATTTACCAATGTGTCCCATTCCCTTGCATACTTTTTATGGAAAACGCGCATATTGTTGGTGAGCGATCGTGAAAATTGTGTTGCGGCGGACTCCTGCGGGTACCGACTCTGCGGCTGGCATCCAAGCAGATCACGGTTTTAGACAAAATCATTGAATTTGCGAAAATCTCTGCCGGGCTCAGTTTTTGTGTCCGAGCAACGCTTCGACTGCGGCGGCTGCGTGTCCGCCCTAAAAAGATGCGCTCAAAAATTCTAGCCTGCCTAAATGGGCGTCCTCAGAAAGTCGATATGAGCCGCCTTGTGCAAAACTCGCTTCGCGTCTGTTGGAACACCACTATACAGTGTTGCTCACAAACAGTTGCCCTGCGGCGACACGTTTTCTTCGAACGCCCATTAAGGCAGACACGAATTTTCTCGGACGCATTCTTTTCTAGGACGAACACGCAGCCGCCACTGTCTAAGCTTGAGCGGACAACAAATCATATAGAGAGCCCGGCGGACATTTTCTGCAAATTCGTGATTTTGGATATCTAGTGTCTGCTTGGATGCCAGCCGCAGAGTCGGTACCCGCAGGAGTCCGCCGCACAATTTCACGATCGCTGCCCATAAAATATGCCGTAGGTAAAAGGAGGCTGACATGGAACAGAAAGCAAAACATAAAGGGAAGAAAAGCTGGACATTTTGGTATCGGTTTTGTCTGGTGGCACTGCTTTTGGCTATATTGGGTCTGATGGGATGGTACTGCCTGAGTTCGTACCGGCAGAATGCAATACCGAAGGAAGGGACGCTTGTAGAGCGCGTCAGACAGGTGGGATCATATGAAAGAAAAGCGTGAGACCGTATATGTGAAAGCGGAACGTAACAGTGTCTGCCTCGATCCACAGATCAGGATCATGGATGTCATGTCGGTGGAATGTACAGATCCTGCAATCTGTGCAGGAATCAAGAATAAGACATTGTATCATTTTGCGCCGGAGCAGACCGCCAAGAAGAAGCGGATCGAAGTCTTTTCCATCCTGGATGTCATACAGCTGATCCATGAAGAATATCCGGAGGTTGAAGTGGTGAGCTTCGGAGAACAGGATTTTGTCGTGGAGTATGTGCCTTCCCCGATGGGAAGCAAAGCGATGGAGACACTCAAGATCGTTGTTCTGTGTATTGTAATCTTTCTTGGATCTGCGTTTACCATTATGGCATTCAATAACGATGTGTCGGTCGGCGAAGTATTTGACCGGTTCTATAAGCAGATATTGGGCGGCGATAAACCGACCGTTTCAGAGATTGAGATATTCTACTGTCTGGGGCTTGCTGTCGGCATTCTAGTGTTCTTTAATCATATCGGAAAGAAGAAGATCACATCCGATCCGACGCCGATCCAGGTAGAGATGCGCAAATACCAGAAGGATGTCGACACAACCTTTATCGAGAACGCGGGAAGGCGGGGGCACGAACACGATGTTAACTAGACATATTTTTATGGCATTTGTGTCATTTGCGTGCGGAGTCGCAGTATCCGCGGGAACCTTTGCATTCATACTGGTTATCGGAGTGGTTCCGCGTATGATCCGGAAGATGAATCTGGCAGATAAAGTCATCTGCTTCGAGAACATGATCGTGCTCGGCGTGCTGACGGGAGCCGTGTTTTCTATTATTGAGTGGGAAGCGCGTCTGCCGGTCACATGGATCGGTCATCTGCTGCTTGGTGTCTACGGCTTTGTCGCCGGAATGTTCGTCGGATGTATCGCGGTCGCCTTGGCGGAAATCCTGAATACATTCCCGATTCTGTTCCGAAGGCTGTATATCAACCGGGGATTGAGCTTCGTCATGATCGCGATGGCACTTGGTAAGACGATCGGTTCTCTGTATTACTTTTTCTTTGGATACGGATTACCCAAATACTGGTAAAAAGCATGCTTTTTGTGGTACACTAATAAAAAACCGAAGAAAGCGTGTAATATGACAACAAGTATAGCAAGACAAAGCATCATTTTAAAATGCACGATGCAGAAATCCGTATTATTGGGAAATTATGAATTCTATTATGTAGGAGGCCTTTTTAAGAAACTGTTTGGCCTTGAGACGAGCGAGGATATGCAACCACTGGAGATGTCGGAGTATATTTTAGGACAGCTCGATCATCTGACTCCAAAGGATGAGAAGGAAGAATATCTTATCAAGATCGTCTCAACCTATGAGCCGCTGGAAGCCTACGATGAGCAGATGAAGGAATTGTTCCGGTGGGGGGCAAGCGAGCCGGATCTGTGGAAGGTGACGACGAACTACCATCCTTGAAAAGAATACCCGAAAATAAAAAAATGATACCTAACTAATAAATGGAACCTTATTTTAAGGTTCTATTTTTTTTATGATAGAGACAATCAGGGGATCTATGGAGCAGATATTCCTTAGCGATTGTGAAACTCCTGTGGCGGGGGTCTCCGGCGGCGCGGACGCTGTGGCTGACTCCTGATCGGACACTAGTTATCCAAAATCAGGAATTTGCAGAAAATGTCCGCCGGGCTCTTCTCATGATTTGCTGTCCGCTCAAGCTTAGACAGTGGTGGCGGCGTGTTCGCCCCCGGAAAAGAATGCGTCCGAGAAAATTCGTGTCTGCCTTAATGGGCGTTCGAAGAAAACGTGTCGCCGCAGGGCAACTGTTTGTGAGCAACACTGTATAGTGGTGTTCCAACAGACGCGAAGCGAGTTTTGCACAAGGCGGCTCATATCGACTTTCTGAGGACGCCCATTTAGGCAGGCTAGGATTTTTGAGCGCATCTTTTTGGGGTCGGACATGCCGCCACCACAGTCGAAGCGTTGCTCGGACACAAAAACTGAGCCCGGCAGAGATTTTGGCAAATTCAATGATTTTGTCTAAAATCGTGCTCCGATCAGGAGCCCGCCACAGCGTCCGCGCCGCCGGAGACCCCCGCCACAGGGGTTTCACAATCGCTTGCGGATGATCAAAAACGAAAGGAGATCAACAATGAAGCGTCGTATGCTTGCAGCACTCGGTGTGTTGGCCGGGTTTGTATTTATATTCGGTGTGATAAAGATGCAGCCGGGATCGGGAGGTAAAACGGATATTACAGATTATCATGAAGCACTCTTTGGAGAAAATGTGTATGTTTTTTCGCCGGAGGATGATCCGGCGGAAGTGAAACAGATCTTAGAGGAACTTTACGACAGGCAGGAGACGAACCAGTTTGGAGACGAGCGGTATGCCATCTATTTTATGCCGGGCGAATACGATGAATCGATCCAGCCGGAAGTTGGTTTCTATACGCAGGTGTCGGGACTTGGAATTCTTCCGACAGACACGAAGATACAGGGACTTTCGTGTCTGGCAAGGTGGCTCGGAGATGATGAGAGTAACCATAATGCCTGCTGTAATTTCTGGAGAAGCGTGGAGAATGTCAGCATAGAAAGTAATACAGTCTGGGCGGTATCTCAGGCGACGGATATGCGGCGTGTGAACATCGAGGGAGCGCTGTATCTGCATGACGATTACGGCTGGTGTAGCGGAGGATTTCTTGCAGATTCCAATATCACAAGACTGGTAGATTCCGGTTCACAGCAACAGTGGCTGTCACGCAATGACAATTGGGGAACCTGGATGGGCGAGAACTGGAATATGGTTTTCGTCGGAGAAGAGAAAGGAAGCGCACCGGAGGGAACATGGCCGGTGAAAGCTTACACGACGGTTGATACCACGGATGTGGTAAGGGAAAAGCCATTTCTTGTCTATGATGAGAAGCATGGGTATGGCATTTATGTGCCGAAATTACAGACAAATTCATACGGAACCACATGGCTGAATCTGGAAGCATCGGATGCCCTGTGGACAGATAAGAATGATGGTGATGCATCGTCTGATGTGATTGTCGGTATCGATGCCTTCTATATCGCGGATGCCACAAAGGATACCGAAGAAACGATGAATGAGGCATTAAAGGAAGGTAAGAATCTTCTCCTGACACCGGGAATTTATGAGATTGACCAGCCGATTGAGATCAATAATCCGAACACAATTGTTCTTGGCATGGGACTTGCAACGCTGAAATCCACAGGTGGCAGCACCTGTGTCAATGTGGCGGATGAGAGTGGCATCATGGTGGCAGGTCTTCTGTTTGACGCGGGATCAGTCAAATCCGAGAATCTGATGGTTGTCGGGGATGCGGACAACAAGAAGGACAAAGAGATACCGATCATGCTGTCTGATCTGTTCTTCCGTGTAGGAGGAACGAAGACGGATCAGCCGGTGCAGACACATACCTGTCTGACCATCAACAGTGATGATACGATCGGCGACAACTTCTGGATCTGGAGAGCGGATCACGGAGATCAGGTTGCATGGGATAAAAACGTAGCGGAGAACGGATTTGTGGTCAATGGAAACAATGTGATCACCTACGCACTTATGGTGGAGCATTTTAATGCATATCAGACCATCTGGAATGGAGATGGCGGAAGGATCTATATGTACCAGTGTGAGATTCCATACGATGTGCCAAGGCAGGATGTATGGATGAGTCATGATGGCAAGACGGATGGTTACGCGTCCATCCATGTCGATGATGCGGCAGAAGATTTCTTCGCGACAGGACTTGGCATCTATCTGTACAACCGTGACGCAGAAGTGAATCTACATACTGCGGTTGAGATGCCGGATAAAGAAGGCGTGCGGATTGAGAATATCTGTACCGTGATGCTGACCGGATATCCGGGAATGGAACATGTGGTCAACGACAGCGGAGAGGGTGTCTTTTTCGCGGGAGCAAGGCAGGTACTGTTAGAGTATGAGAATGGAACAAACAAATAAAAGGGAAGAGAGGATGTTGACGATGCAGGGATATCGATTTACGGACGAAAACGGAAGCTTTCAGTTAGAAGGTGCAGAAAATGACTTGGGACTCTATTTCCCAATCGCAGGAGAACATGGACTCAAAAGCGCGATCACACCGAATCTTGCCGGGGATGCGAAGCTTGACCAGAATCATTTTCTGTTGGAGCCGACAAGTATCGGCGATCTTGTGGACAGCCGCTCATCGAGAAATTTCTGGTGTGCGATAGAGGGAGCCGGAGTATGGTCTGCGACCGGTATGTCTGCTGAACAGGAAGCCGCGCGTTTTACCGCCGGGCAGGATACATCCAAAGTGGAAGCGGGCCTTATGTGGCATAAGGTTTCGCGCAGTTCAAAAAAACATTCGCTGCATTCCGAGATTACTTCGTTTGTCGCTTTTCAGAATAATGTAGAGGTTATGCAGGTAAAGCTCACAAATACAGGAAAAGAGGCTATGACATTTACCGCATATGCAGCAATCCCGATTTATGGAAGAAGTGCGGACAACATTCGTGATCACAGACATGTGACGTCGCTTCTGCACCGTGCAATCACTACGGAGTACGGTGTGCATGTGACCCCGACGCTTTCGTTTGATGAGAGAGGACATCAGGTCAATGATACGACTTATTTTGTAGAAGGTATAACGGAGGATGGTAAGGCACCGGTTGCTTTCTATCCGGAGCAGAACGCATTTGTCGGCAAGGCAGGAACACTGCTCAGGCCGGAAGCAGTTGTGCGAGGCTTAGACGGCGTGCCGGCGTCAAGCAAGGTTGATGGACAGGAGATCTGTGGTGCATTCCGGTTCGAAAAAAAGATGCTTGCGCCTGGAGAAAGCACAGAATATACCGTTTTGATCGGTGCAACGAAGCAGGATAGTACAATCGAAGCAGCAAGAAAGCTTTTCTGCGGAAAACAGAATGTGTACCGTCAGCTGGATATGACGAAACAGTACTGGCTGAACAAGATCAATGTGCATTATCACAGCGGGGATAACAATTTCGACCAGTTTATGAACTGGGTAAGCTTCCAGCCGGAGCTTCGCCGCATCTACGGCTGTTCGTTTCTGCCGCACCATGATTACGGCAGGGGAGGACGCGGATGGCGCGATCTCTGGCAGGATTGTCTGGCGCTTCTGATGATGAATCCGGGCGGAGTCAGGCAGATGCTTTTGTCCAATTTCGGTGGTGTGCGCGTGGACGGAAGTAACGCAACGATCATCGGAGATCATCTGGGCGAATTTAAGGCAGACCGTAATTCGATCACGCGCGTGTGGATGGATCACGGCGTATGGCCTTTTATGACAACAAAATTATACATGAATCAGACGGGAGATTTCGATCTCCTGTATCAGAAAGTCCCGTATTTTAAGGATGGGCAGGTTATGCGGGGCAAGGCCGTGGATGAACAGTGGAAAGAGGGCATGCAGTGGCAGGAGAGTGTAAGAGGTGTCCGGTACGAAGGAACTGTGCTGGAGCATCTGCTCATTCAGGCACTCGGCGCATTCTACGAGGTCGGTGAGCATAATCATATTGCTCTTCGTGATGCGGACTGGAACGATGCACTCGATATGGCAGGACACAGGGGCGAGAGTGTCGCTTTCACCAATGCCTACGCAATGAACCTAAGAGATCTGGCGGCAATCTTAAGACAGGAAGCTGCAAAAGGCGTGCGTGATGTCGAATTGCTTGAGGAGATCACGAAGCTTCTGGAAGATAAGGAAGAACTGTATGAGAGTATTGAAGCAAAACACAAATTATTGAATTCGTATTTGAGAAAATGCAGGCATACGGTCAGCGGTGTGCGTATCCAGATTGATACGAAGCAGCTGGCAGACAGCTTAGAGCATAAGGCAGAGTGGATGATGGAACATATCCGTGAAACCGAGTGGGTGTCCGATGCAAAAGGACATGGCTGGTACAACGGTTACTATGATGATCATGGAAATCGTGTAGAGGGTGTGACAGAAGAAGGCAATGTGCGAATGATGCTGACCGGGCAGGTATTTTCAATTATGGCAGGTACTGCAACAGAGGAACAGGTGCGGGCAATCACAGAGGCGGCAGATGCCTATCTGTATGACGCATCGTGCGGCGGTTACCGCCTGAACACGGACTTTCACGAATTGAAGACGGATATGGGACGCATGTTTGGTTTTGCTTTTGGCGAGAAGGAAAACGGAGCGGTGTTCTCACATATGGCAGTCATGTATGCCAATGCACTCTATACCAGAGGTTTTGCAAAAGAAGGTTATAAGGCACTTGATGCGTTGTATCGTCAGTCGATGGATTTCGAGACGAGCCGGATCTATCCGGGCATCCCGGAGTATTTCGGCAAGGACGGAAGAGGACTTTATCATTATCTGACCGGCGCTGCAAGCTGGTATATGCTTACCGTGATCACGCAGATGTTCGGTGTGCATGGTGAGGCAGGTGGTCTTGCAATCCGTCCGCAGCTTCTTTTGAAACAGTTTGATGCGGAAAATAAGGCTGCAATTTCGCTGAAATTCATGGGAATTACATGGGAGCTTACGATTGAAAATCCAAACCGGCTTGAGGTTGGATCCTACGTGGTCGGCAAGGCGTATCTGGATGGAGCTTCGCGGGTGGTCAATGCTGCACAGGTCAGGTATACACCGGAAGAGGTAAGAAGTCTGGATGACCGCAAGGTACATCATGTTCGCCTGATACTGATGAAAAAAATAAGGATCATGAAGAAATGCAGATAAAGAGAAAAAGATTAGTGAAAAATGGGACTGATAAAGGAGATTATAAAATGAATCAAAAATCAGAAGAATATGTTATGAATCAATATGGTAAGAAATCCACATTCGCAAGCTTTCTTCCAGGTATTGCCGGCGTGAGGGGAATTCCAATCTGGTGCTACTATGTGAACAGAGGTCAGGGTGTGGTCAGCTTCGGTGTGGACAATAAGGATCATGCGATCATGGAATTCTATCCGGCGCATATTGCTTATCAGAATGTGAAGCGCACCGGTTTCCGTACATTTATCCGGGAGAACGGACGCACGGTAGAGGCATTTTCGAATGAGGACAATGCGCACAAGATGCAGATTGGCATGAATACGCTTGACATCGAGGAAAATTTAAGTGAACAGCAGCTTGAGATTCATGTTGCATACTTTACATTGCCGGAGGAGACGGTTGGTGCACTTATGCGTGTGGTCACCGTGACAAACACTTCGGATGAAGAAAAGCATTTAGAGATCGTTGACGGTATGCCGGTGCTGATCCCATACGGTGTCGGCATGGACAGCATGAAGAATATGACGCAGACAGCCAAAGCGTGGATGCAGGTAGAGGATCACGATACAGGTGTTCCTTACTACAGAGTGCGTGCGAGCATGGACGATACCGCAGCGGTATCTGCAATTGAGGGTGGAAACTTCGGAATCGGTGTGACGGAAAGCGGCGAGCGCCTTACCGCGATCATTGATCCGGACGCTATCTTTGGATATGACAATGCTTTAGAAAAACCGGTCATTTTCCGGGACGGAGGAATCCCGGCAGTAAAGGCTGAGGAAGAGAATGATTCGAATCTTCTTCCAAGTTGCTTTTTCTTAAAAGAATGCACGTTGCAGGCGGGAGAGAGCACAACACTCTACGAGATGATCGGTCAGGTTGAGAACAAAAAGATTCTTGAAAAATTTCTAAATCAGAAGATTGACGGAGCATTCTTTGAAAAGAAGAGGGCGCGTGCGATCACTCTGGTGGATGAACTGGTGGATGGCATCGCGACTAAGACTGCGGACACGAAATTCGATGCTTACTGCAAATATACGTATATGGACAACATTTTACGTGGAGGATTTCCAATCCAGCTTGGACATAACAAGATCTTCTATGTGTATTCAAGAAAACACGGAGATCTTGAGCGCGATTACAATTATTTCTCGATGCTGCCAGAGTTCTATTCACAGGGCAACGGAAACTTCCGTGATGTGAACCAGAACCGGAGACTGGATACCTTCTTTGCACCATTCGTCGGACGCGAGAATATTCACACGTTCTATAGTCTCATGCAGCTTGACGGATACAATCCGCTTGGTGTTGAGAAGCTGACCTATACGGTTTCCGAAGAAAAAGCGCAGATGATCCTTGAGGATGTGGAAGCGGGTCAAAGAAAGGAACTCATCGATTTTGTGACGAAGCCGTTCACACCGGGAAAATTGTACGAGAAGTTAGCTGATGTTGATGAAACGAAGGCTGATAAGTGGTTTGGATCACTGATCGATTTCGCGGACAGTCTGGTCAATGGTAATTTCGGAGAAGGTTATTGGAGCGATCACTGGGATTACAATCTGGATCTTGTTGAGGAATACATTAGTGTGTTCCCGGAGAAAGAGAAGGAAATGCTTTATGAACAGGCGTATACATTCTTCCTGTCCCAGATCAATGTCAACCACCGGTTTAAGCGGTATGCCTTAACGGAAGGCGGCGTACGTCAGTACTATGCTTTGGACGAGAAGAGCCGCCGTAATACGAAAGAAAAACTGGTGCGTGATAATTTCGGAACCGGTAATGTGATCTATACGACACTGATGGAGAAGCTGCTTCTTCTGTGTGCAACGAAGTTTGCAACACTTGATCCGTACGGAATGGGTATTGAGATGGAAGGCGGTAAGCCGGGCTGGTACGATGCGTTAAACGGAATGCCGGGCATGTTCGGCTCCTCTATGGCTGAGACCTATGAACTTCTTCGTATGCTGGATTATACCATCGGCGCATTGATCAAATATCCGGGTAAAGTCAGTGTGTTAAAGGAACTCGGAAACTTTATCGATGAACTTGCACTCATCAACCGCCTGGAAGCAGAAAATTTGAGAAACAATGAAGAAGTTATCTCGTTCTGGAACCGTATCAACGATGCAAAAGAGATCTACCGCGACAAAACCTTCTCCGGTGTGTCCGGGGATGTCAGTGAGTACGGCACAGGAGATCTTGCAGAGATGTTAGAAGGCTGGAAGGAAACCGTGCTTTGCGGTATCGAGAAAGCGCTTCGCTACGGAAAGGGAATCTGTCCGACATACTTTACTTTCGAGGTCAAGAAATATGAGAAACTGGAGGATGGCATCCGGCCGCTTGCATTTTCCGTACAGATGGTACCGTATTTCCTCGAAGGACCGGTACGCTACTTAAAGATGGACTGGGGTAAAGATACCAAGCTTGCGCTCTATCACAATGTGAAGAACAGTGATCTCTATGATACGAAGCTCTCCATGTACAAAGTCAATGCGTCGCTGCAGGAGGCCTCTTATGAACTCGGCCGTGCGCGTGCATTCACACCGGGATGGCTGGAGAATGAGTCGATCTGGCTTCATATGGAATATAAATATCTGTTGGAACTGATCAAATCGGGATTGTATCCGGAATTTGCAGAGGATTTCCACAAGGCGGTCATTCCGTTCCTTGACGAGGGGACATACGGAAGAAGTGTGCTTGAGAATTCGTCCTTTATCGCAAGTTCCAAGAATCCGAATAAGAAGATTCACGGCAAAGGATTTGTTGCAAGACTGAGCGGATCTACAATCGAGTTCATGAACATGTGGAAGATCATGATGTTCGGAAAGCGTCCGTTTGTTGTCTGTGATGGACAGTTAAACCTTAAGCTGCAGCCGACGATTCCGGCATATCTGATCGGTGATGACAAAGAGGTGTCAGCGATGCTTCTTGGCAAGACCAAAGTGATTTACCATCTTGCTGAGAAGAAGGATTACTTCCCGGAAACATACAGGATTACGGAGATGCAACTTGCTTATAAGAACGGAAGCGAGGCTACGGTCAATGCGGACCGGCTTGGTGAGGAACTTGCCGGTGCAGTCCGGGACGGAGAGGTTTCGAGCATCGTTGTGACAATCGCATAATCATGTCAGGCATCCGGCTGCATGCAAAATTCCGAAAATTGTGATCGAAATCGGAAGATTGTCTACTGTCAGCGGATGCCTGAATTTGTACAATAAAACCATATAAATATAGGTGATCGCGAAACGTCTGTGGCGGCGGTATCCGGCGGGGCGGGACTCTGCGGCTGG
>OGEU01000721.1_pt1 | contig 32228 bp, 30 predicted proteins | sample 1570651 | NCBI WGS metagenome assembly OGEU01 (sample SAMEA2582129, study PRJEB24529) | metagenome | biome: Human gut stool | place: China | collected 2011 | reverse complement strand
TTTCTTTAAGAGGTCTTGATGCGGATTCTATTTCTGACTTTATGTCTTCTCCGGTAGAAATTAAGTCAGAGACAATGTATTCTGTAAAAAATTATGGTTCAGGTATGACACCGTTTTATACGAATCTTGCCTTATGGGTTGGTGGTTTGATTCTTGTTTCTATTTTTAAACAGGAAGTGGATAAAGATGATGAAGTGCATCATTTTAGCCCGACAAGTGCGTATATGGGACGATGGCTGTTATATGCTGCGGTAGGACTTGTTCAGGGATGCATCGTATGTATTGGGGACATTATATTATTGGGAGTGCAATGCGTTCATCCGCTTTTATTTATCATTGCGGGTATGTTTTGTTCTTTTGTATATGTCAGTTTAATTTATGCGATGGCGATTACGTTAAAGCATATAGGAAAAGCACTTTGTGTTCTTTTTATTATTCTGCAGATTCCAGGTTCTTCCGGAACATTTCCAATAGAAATGACTCCAGGATTTTTCCAGGTTCTGCATCCGTTACTTCCGTTTACTTATGGAATTAATGCAATGAGAGAATGTATTGCTGGAATGTACAGTAACTACTATATAAAGAATCTGCTGATTCTGGCAATATTTATACCGATTGCTTTTTTTATTGGACTTGTGCTTCGCCCGCTGCTTATGAATCTCAACCATTTATTTGATAAAAAACTTGCAGAGACAGATTTAATGTTATGTGAAACAGAAACAGGTGTAAATGAAAAAGGAAATCTTTCTGTAATGTTAAAAGTTCTTATGCGGGACGAAGAGTTAAAGGAAGAATTTGTAAATAGTGCTGCTAGATTTGAAAAACGATATCCGGTAATGATTCGAAGTGGATTTTTATGTATGTTGATTATTCCTCTTGTTTTTCTGATTTTGATGTTTAGCTTGAATTCTAAACTGGTATTTTTAATCCTTTGGATCACTTCTTTAGTAATACTTTGCCTTTATTTGATCTGTCTGGAATATTTTCATGATAAAATGATAAAACAGCTTGCGCTTACAGGCTTATCACCGGAAGAATTATTAGAAAGAATGAAAGAGAAAAAGAAAGAGATAAAACAGGAAAAGGAGGAAGAGGAATAATGAAAAATATATGGGAGATGCCCTGCTGCAGAAGACCTACACGGTGGATTTTATGACCAAGAAAAAGGTCATCAACAAGGGAATCGTGCCACAGTATTATGTGGAAGATGACCATGAGCCAATCATACCCAAGGAATTATTTTACCGGGTGCAGGAAGAACTGGCGAGGCGTGCATCCATGAACAAATCATCAGTCACATGCAAGAAGAATCAGAAAAGTAAATTTTCCTCAGAATATGCCCTCACCGGTTTACTACTCTGCGGAGACTGCGGACAGGAATACAGAAGAGTCACATGGTCCAGAAATGGCAAAAAGAAGATTGTGTGGCGGTGCAGCAACCGGCTGACAAATGGAACCAAGAACTGCAAGAAGTCCGAAACACTGGAAGAGGGAGCATTGAACAGAGCAGTTATGGAGGCCATAAACAGAATTACCAGAGGTGACGGAGATTTTGTAGGAGCCTTCCGGCAGAATGTCATCCGGGTAATCGGAAGCTACGGTGGAGAGCAGGAGCCGGATGAATACGATGAAAAAATCAAAGAAAAGGAAGAAGAAATGGTGGATTTGATTGCAGAGAATGCAATGGTAGGCTCTTACACCGATGAATTCGATGAGCGGTATCGCAGGATTGCAGAAGAAATCACCACCTTAAAAGAGGAGCAGATAGAGACCAGACGGAAGAAAAAACTGGCTGACAGTTACGAACAGCGGTTGAAGGATATGGACAGCTTCCTAGAGAAACAGACCTGTCAAATACCGGAATTTGATAATGACCTTGTAAGAAGGCTGATAGCAAGCATCAAGGTAGTCTCTGCCGAGAAGCTGACCATCCAGTTCCAGTCTGGAATCGTCATGGAGCAGGAAATCAGATATGAGTAAGTGATAGGCAGTGATGACAACTGAATAGGGAAACGGAATTCCTGTCTAGATTTGTGGTAAGAATAAAATGCCCGATGGGGTCGGGCGTTTTATTGTTGGCATAAATGAAAAGATATAAAATGCAGATTGTAGAAAGACAGTACCATCAAGTATAATATAAACAAGGATACCAATATAGAGAAAGCAGTTGTAATGGGTATTATGAAGGGAGTTTAAATGATAATTGATGTTTCAGATATAAGCACAATTCCTATGGAAATAGAACAAAAAATATTGGAGAGATTTCAAAGCATGCCTTGTAGCATAGTATCTAAGATTAAGAAATGTGAAATCGAATATGATAGGGATGTGTGTTGTACAATAGAAGATTATATGGGACCGAGTTCGGCATATTACTTTTACAGAGAACTGTGTGTGCTGTTTGAGAAGTATGAGATGATTTGCTATCATTCAACTAAAATACTTGATGAGAAAATAATTCTCACATCTGGTCTTCAGACCAATGAGTGGAACGCATATAGCGCACATATTATTAAAACATTACATACTCTTGAAGTTTCAGAGGAAGAAATTACTCAAGCAGTTGAAGCTATTAAAAAGAAATATGATTGGAAATATCCTTCGCATGGCAGAGAACCGCAGCTATGCTTTTATTCAGATACAGGTCTCTTAAGTGAAGATATGCATGCTGGATACGAACAATTCTGTGAAAATATTGGTGGAGAATTGGCAAGGGATGCATTAAAGAATGAGTATCCACAGTTATATGAATATTTGAGAGCATATGGAAAGGCATTTTTAGTGAAATTTAAAATACCGTTTTCCAATATAAAGGACTATAATCAGGATTCTATAATATACCAGTTTGTTTCTTATTTTGCAGGAAAGTATTTTTGGAACTATGATTATGAAATTCATTTTGATGGAAATACGGATAAGGGAATACCGGCAAATGATATTCTAGAACTTATACCGTATATGGTAAACAGGTATTATTTTTATGAATAGGGGAAGGTAGATGTATGTTTAATCAAATGTATTTAGCAATAGAACAAAATAAACTTAAAAGCAGGTTTGGTGGAACAGTTACAACTGCTATTCTGGAAGTATTAAATAGGGAAACGGATGTGAAACATCAGGAATATATCTATCAAGTGCTATCCCGATTTAATGCTACAGTAAAAGCAGTAGAAGAGGCAATTGGAATTAGTCCAACAGAAGAAGAGTGGTCAGAGTACGAAGAAGAATACCACGATATGTATATCAACAGTTTGTTTAATAATCTTAATAAGTTGTATTTCAGATTTGGAAAGACAAATTTTATGGAGCAGTATTCACAAGTTTATTGGAAGCATACGCAAGAATTTATTTTGCAATTGTGGAAGGAACTTCCGGATGAGAAAAGTGTTGCCGCTAATGAAGCAAGTTTTATAAAGATATTTGATGATTTTTTTGCTGAAACAATGAAAGAATTTCCGGATTTTATTGTAAAACAACTGAGAGAATTCTCAAATTTATATAGAGCAAGCCGATATGAGGTGTTTGACAATTACAAATACATTATTCCTAATCCAGCATATTGCCACGATACCAGATGGAATGAAGATGGAGAAGCCTTTCTTTATTTAGCATATGATAATGAGGGACAGGAATGCCAGAATATAAAGCTTGCCCAGAAAACATGCTTTGAGGAGTTAAGAGCTAAAAACGGAGAACAACTCTCGGTATGTAAATTTAAAGTAGTACATAAAAGAGTCAAGATATTGGACTTGTCATATGATGGTATTGATTATGATGAGCAATTAGAGAAATTAACAGAATCTGAGCATGATTACAAAGAAAGAATGATGCAAGTGATTCAGGATAAGCCCAAGCTAAGGAATCGAATGGTGTCGTATGCGAAACATAAAGATGAGGAATCATTCAGAGCAGAGTTGGAGCGAATACAGAAAAAGCTAGGCTTAGATAGAGAAATACACCGGCAGGTACAGTTACAACTTTCAAAGATTTTGATTGGAAATATCTGTGATTCGATTTTTTATGCTGTGGATAAAGAGGATGATCCTAAGTTAGAAGCATATATTCCTTTTAGAGCATTTAGCAGATATCTGATGGCTAAGGGATTTGGAGGAGTAGCCTACAGAAGTACAAGAATGGCATTGATTGGTTTGCAAGGAAAATGCGTTACTCTTTTCAATGTGGAAGATGCAACATATATTGACGGTGAGATGGAAGTTTATGAGTATCAGCAGAATGGCTGCAAGTTTATAAGAAAATATTAGAAGAAAAACAAAGATATATAAGGGAGAAATAGTACAATGGAGAAATTGGAAAGCAGAAACGAATATGACAGAATCGGTGAGATGAATCATCAGCTGTATATTATGAAGAAGAATAACAAGGCACTTCGTTCAAAATGGCGGCAATCTAGAGAAATGCTAGAAGAGGTCATGAAAACGTTGAGTGACAAAGAAAATAAGTTGAAAGAGGCATTAGATAATTCAATCACAGCATTACTCCGTATGCAGGTACAAGAAGATAATGCTCCATTAAAGAAAATTAAGTTAGATAAGATGAATGGGGAGCCTGTATGGGTAGTGAGTTGTGATCATGATGGAAGGTGGGGAATCGTCAACAGTAGTCGAGAATCTGTAATTTTCCCGACAATTGATGGAGTGGAAGAAGAATATTGGTTTGATGGTAATTATATTTTTCGCTTTAAAAAAGAAATTAAGGATTTTTCAAAGATATTAGAAAAGTATGGGTTGAAAGACGAAGAGTAGCTGATGGAGACTAGAAATGAGTTTTTATTTATATAGATTTATAGATGCTGAGAAAAGAATTATTTATATTGGAAGGACAAATGATATAAGGAGAAGAATATTAAAGGAGCATTTTACGGATAATACTCATTTGCCTAAAGAGTGTTATTTGGAAACGGAAAAGATAGAATACACAGAGATAACGAATGAGTCAGAAGAAGTGGCATATGAGGCAATATTGATTAATCAGATACGTCCAAAGTATAATACTCAGTTTAAGGATGAAGGAGATTTTAATGTTAAAGTACCAGAATTCCATTGGAATGTATTTGAATGGGAATATGAAGGTCAACTTGCTTGGTTAAAGAAGAAAAAAATGGGTGTAATTAATGCAAAAGATGTAATGATTAATTGTATGAGTGAATCTGAACAGCAAGTTGCATTAACGGGTATTTTGAATGTAGATTCTAGAATGATTATGTCGAAGCGGAGTTTTACGTTAGTTGCAGGAGTAAGTGGATCTGGAAAAACAGATTATTTGCTTAACATTGCAAAAAATAATGCTATAAAGGGAAAACGAGTTCTTTTCATTAACCTAAAAAACAGTGTAGAAGAGTTATCTGTCCGCCTTATGTCGATTAAAAGTCATGTATCTTTTCGGAAGATAGTACAAAAGCGAATGACTGAACAGGAATGGGAGCAAGTAATTAATAGTGTTGAAAATAGTGATGAAATTATGTTTTATAATATAAATCAGAATTACTTGGAACTTAAAAATATTATGTCTGAAATAATGACGAATAGTGTTGATTTGGTTATTATTGATGATATACAAATGGTGGAAGACGAAGGGAATCGTTTTGTTAAGGAAAGAATGGATTATGTTTTAAAGAATATTAAAACAATTGCTGTCCGGTTGTCTGTGCCGGTTATTGGGGCATATTGTATTTCGAGCAAAGAGGTTGAGAAAAGGGCAGATCATAGACCATTATTATCTGATTTGGAATACAATGGATTACTTACTTATCTAGACAACATACAGCTATTATATCGAGATTGGATGTACAATATGGAAAGCGAACAAAAGAATATAGAAGAGATATTTATAGTCAAGAATATGCTTGGAGATATCTATTGTGCGAAGATGGCTGTTGTAGATGGTGTTTGTGCTAATTTACAGGATGATATAAAAAGTGCAATGCCATGTTGAGCAAAGGAGGAGTAAGATTTATGGATAATCAATTAATGAATCCATTGATTTGTGATGTAAAAAACATACTTGATACAGCGCGTAGTAATGTTGCGCGGGAAGTAAATAATGAACTGGTTGTTGCATATTGGAAAATTGGAGAGATAATTGTACGCTACGAACAAAATGATAATATCCGTGCTGCATATGGTGAACAGATTTTGAAACAACTATCCAAGGCATTAACCGCGGAGTTTGGTAAAGGATTTTCAAGGTCAAATCTGCAAAATATGCGTGCACTTTATTTGAACTATGAGAATTGCCAATCACTGACTGGCAAATTGACATGGACTCATTATTGTGAACTTCTGTCTATTTCTGATAAGAATAAGAGAGGTTTCTATGAGAAAGAAGCGATTAATGCAAATTGGTCTGTTCGGGAGTTAAAGAGACAGATTAATACTTCGTTATATGAGAGATTGTTGTTATCAAAGGGTGATGTTAACAAGGAAGAAGTGTTAAATTTGGCATTAAATGGAATTGAGATTAATGAGCCAAAGGATATTATAAAAGATCCATATGTATTTGAGTTTTTGGGTGTTCCAGAGAATAAACAATGCTGGAAAGTGATTTGGAAAAGGCACTGGTTAGGCAGATTGAAAAGTTTCTACTTGAATTAGGACGAGGTTTCATGTTTGTGGGAACACAGCAGAGAATCACTATTAATAATACACATTATTATGCGGATATGGTGTTTTATAATAAGCCGTTGAAGTCATATGTGATAATAGAATTGAAAACAACTAAGTTAATGCCAGAAGCAGTAGGACAATTAAATATGTACCTTAACTACTACGAAAATGAAGTAAATGATGAAGGAGATAATAAACCAATAGGCATCATTCTTTGTACAGATAAAGATGCAATTGCAGCAGAGTATGCATTAGGTGGATTATCAACTAATATTTTTGCATCTAAATATACTTATTATATTCCGGAAAAGGAACAGTTGATAGCAGAGGTTGAGAAGGTAATAAGTCAGTGGCATGAAAAAGAGCAATAAACAGTAGACTTGCTCAAGAAGACACTATAGATGAAGTTTTGAGAAAAAAATTAAAATAGTGGGGACACGAAAAGGAGGGATACAATGGCTATATCGACATATAGAGAAAATCTTATACAGACAGTGCTAGATAATTCTTATGGTAACACATGGGAGGAAGCTGTTAATGAATGGGAAATTACAGACTGTGTAGAAGATAGAAGCAGGAAAGAAAGTTGTATTTGTGGAAAAGAAGAACTCAAATATTTATACGAAATACATAATGTTGTTACAGATAAATATTTGTATCCAATAGGAAGTTCATGTATTACAAAGTTTGAACGAGAGGATTTGTGTGAAGAAACTTCCGTTGCGGAGGGGATGTTTAAGTTACTTCATGCCGTTGAACAAAATGCGTATCTGGAATTATCCCCAGATTTATTTAGCAGAAAACTGCTTCGAGCGCTATATGAAAGAGGAGCATTTGTTCCAAGTAAATTTAATAATTATGATGGAGCAAATGATTATGAGTTTATGCTGAAAATGTTTAATAAGCGTGATAAAAGCAGTATTACTCCTTTTCAAGAGAAAAAAATAAAAGCTATTCTTTTGAATTCTATAAAACCTTATTTGCAGAAGGAATTAAAAAATAAGATTGTGCGGTAAAATAAGATTAAAGAGCTAGAAGTTTAGGGAAAAATGGTGAAGTAAGCAGAAGAAAATTTATTTACAAAAATTGAGGATACAAATATGAATTATTTAGAAGGAACATATGGTGATTTGTTGGAAAAATTATATAACCAGAATTTGTATAATTTGTTATCATATGAAGAAAAAGAAGAGATTGAAAATTTGCTTATAGAAATGGTATCTTCTGTTACTCAAGGTTATGAGAAAGAAGTGGGGAAAAATGAGTATTGTGGCGTTGAACTAAAATTTTCTGATGAAGTTAAATTTTCGATTAAATCGAGTTTACTACAGAACGAGAAGTATAGAGGACGGATAACATGCACGAGACTGAGCGTAATTGCGATGTATGAAATGTTTTATGGCATGAGTTATGATGAAATAATAATTGATGGAAAGAATGTTGAGAATGTAAAAAAGATTTTATTTATGCATGCGTTGTATTGTATGATGTGGCATGAAATTGCACATATATATAAAGGACATTTGCAATTATTAGATAGTTGGGAAAAAGAAGGAACAAGAAAAGAACATCGCCTTGATATTCAAACATTGGAATGGGATGCGGATGCGTTTGCAGCAACTAAAGAGGCGGAGTTCATAAAATTATGTAGAAATGAAATATTGCCAAACGATAAAACTGATTTTGCAACCAAAATGATATGTGGCGCAATTCATGGTATGATATATTGGCAGCGTACAAGCAGAGATTTTGAGGAAATGGAAGCAAAGGAACATCCTCCATATCTGTTCAGAGAGGTAGCTATATTATCCAGTATCAGTGAGTTGTTAGGCAATAAAGAGGATATATTACAATATATTGTAGGATATGAAAATGCATTTAATAGAGTATTGAATGTACCTAATGAACTAGTAAAGAAATATTTTGATGAAGCGGTGCAAGAAAACAATTATCTGAGTAGCATTTCTGGAAGATGGCATGAACTAAAGAAAGAACTGACGAAGTATTCGTTGTTTCCTTTAGATGATATAGAAAGTCTGTAAATGCAAAATGGTTGGAATAATGCCTCCAAGTCCCCAAAAGATTTGGAGGTTTTCTTCTGCCCATTTTTAGAGGAAAGTAATTTCCGAAACAAACAATCTATGGTACAATATCCTAGAAGTTATCAACGGGATAAGCGGATCATAGAGAAAGAGCAGAACACAAATCACACGCAGGTCAGTCAGACCTGTATCTCAAAAACAAATCTAATCTTTTTCTATGGCAGGTGCAAAGTGATGCATCATGCTGATTTTTTGCAGGTCCCATAGGGGACTTTTGCATCATTTTTGAAATCAGACTTAGCGGATAAGTCATGAGAAGTGCATCTTTATTGCACACTCATGGCATGTGGAAACTGTTTGTGCAATGTGCCGACAACATGCATAAAAACAATGGAACGATAGAAAACATCTATCGTTCCATGCATTTTGCCCAATTATCTCAATCCGCCGCCGTTAAGTACGAACTGGCGAAAGCTTCGTACCGCAGGTGACAGATACACCTGATCATCGTTGACCATGTAGAAATTACGCTCCCAGACCGGCGAGCTGATCTGTATGATCTTGATGTCCAGCTTCATTAACATATCCATATACGGAACGACCGCAATCCCGAATCCTTGAGCCACAAGTCCGGCAATCACCTCATCTTCTTCTGTCTCATATGCAATCTGTGGCTTATCTCCAATCTTGGCAAACAACTTGTCCACAACATTGCGCATGCCGGAGCCTTCCGAGAAATAGACATGCGGATAGGGCAGCGTCTCCGATAATTCAATGGAATGCTTGTTTGCAAGCGGGTGATGGCGCGGCACGATCAGGACAAGATCCTGCTTTTCGACCGGAATGGACGTAAAATCATATTCATCCGATGGCTGCGAGCAGAAAACCAAGTCGTATTTATGGGTGGAAAGCCCATCCAACAATTCGGAAGTAACTCCTGTGTGATAGGTAAATTGAATCTCACGATCCGGATTCTCAGCCAGAAAACGCGCAGTAATCCGCGGAATATAATCGATTCCGAGTGTGCGCAGCAGTCCGAGACGGATCAGTCCGTCGCCTTTGGCGCTCCGCTGAAGCGAGGCGATACCGGCGTCCAATGTCTCCAATGTATGTTCTGCACAATCCAAGAATTCCTCGCCGAAGCGCGTCAGTGTTGTGTTTCGACCGCTTTTCTCAAAGAGAGGTACGCCGAGCTCTGATTCCAGCTGGCTGATCGCATGACTTAAGCTTGGCTGCGTGATGCACAGCTGCTCCGCAGTCTTCGTATAATGCTGAACGTGCGCGAGTTTCACAAAGTATCGCAACTGATATAAATTCATGAAAAATCCCCCTTTTTTGATCGCCTGGCAATCAATCTATAAATTTTGGATGTTTTGTACATAGTAGCATATTTGATAGATAAAATCTATCGTTTTATAAAAACTATTGATTTGTTTATATCGCCGATTCTCGTTAAAGTAAAGGCAGATAAGCAAACGAGAGGAGAAGAAATCTATGAATCAAGCTACGGAATCCAAACGGTATTATCCGACAGCCTTTGCGTTGTATCTGACATATTTTGTATTGGGTATTGCAGCCTCCATTATGGGGCAGTACAAACAGAACTTCGCAGCAATGTGGAACGCAGGCACACTTGCAGACGGAAGTTATGACGTCTCCGGTGTTGTCGCAGTCATTGCAGCGATCGGTTTGGGACGTCTGATCGCATTCCCGATCGCGGGTCCACTGTCTGACCGGCTCGGCCGCAGACTTTCCGCACTCATTGGATGCGGATGCTACACCATCTTTTTACTGACCATTTCCTTCTGCCCGAATATGTACCTGGGCTACGCACTTGCAGTGCTCAGTGGAATGGCCAACTCATTCCTTGATACAAGTATTACACCGTCCTGTATGGAGATCTTCAAAGAAAAAGGAACGGTCGCCAACATCTTCACCAAGATGTCGGTATCGATTGCACAGTTTTTACTGCCATTTGCCATCAGTTTTGTCGCAGTAGAACACTTACCGTTCCATACGATTTTCCTTTTTACAGCAGCACTCATCTTCGTGGACGGTGTATTTCTTGCTTTCTTACCATTCCCGCCATTTGAAAAGGCGAAAAAAGGCAAAGAGAAAGACCATATGAAATTCACACCGGCAGCAATCCTGTTGATCTGCCTGGGATTCACAAGCTCATCCACATTTATGATCTGGATGAACTGCAACCAGGAGTTAGGACTTCTGTATGGACTGAGTGATCCGTCCAAGATCCAGTCGTTCTATTCACTTGGAATCGTATGCGCATTGTTTGTCAGCGCAGCACTGTTGAGCCGCAATGTGCCTCCGGTCAACATCCTGATCGGTTATCCGTTTATGGCGCTTCTTACACTTGGAGCCATCTATCTGATCCAGAAACCGTTTATGTGTCTGCTTGGCGGATTCTTAATTGGATTCTTTGCGGCAGGCGGCGTGCTTCAGCTTGTGACAGCGGTTGCTAACGAGATGTTTGAGAAGCATCGCGGCAAGATCACATCGATCGTTATGATCGCATCGAGCGTTGCCAATTATCTGACCATCAGTGTGGCAGGTGTGCTGACCCGTATCGGCGGCGTACAGGGACCGCGATGGGTATTGCTTTTTAACATGGTACTGACACTCATCGGAGTGTTGCTTGCAATTCTGCTCAAGAGAATTCAGAAGGCAGAGAACAAATAAATCATTATTTATAGGAGGAATTTGATATGTCAAAGAAATATCCACTTACCATCAGCTCATGGACACTGGGGGATCAGTGTACATTTGAGGAGCGTGTGAAAGCAGCTAAGGAGGCTGGTTTTGAGGGCATCGGACTTCGTGCGGAGACTTATGTGGACGCATTGAATGAGGGATTGTTCGACGATGATATTCTGGCAATCTTGAAGAAATACGATATGAAGGTAACCGAGGTTGAGTACATTGTGCAGTGGGCGGACGAGCATCGTTCCTACGAGCAGAAGTACAAGGAGCAGATGTGTTTCCATATGTGTGAACTGTTCGGCGTCAACCATATCAACTGTGGTCTGATGGAGGATTATTCGGTGGAGTACACCGCACAGAAGCTGCGTGAGCTTTGCGCCCGTGCCGGAAAATACACGATCGGTGTGGAGCCGATGCCGTATAGCGGACTTCCGGATGTGAAGAAAGCCTGGGCAGTCGTAAAGGCGTCCGGATGTGACAATGCGAAGATCATCCTTGACTCATGGCACTGGATCCGCGCCGGACAGTCTTATGATCCGTCTGTGCTTGCCGATGTTCCGGCAGACAAGATCGTATCGATCCAGATCAATGATGTACAGGCACATCCATACGCAACGTCCATCCTTCGTGATGAGTCCATGCATGACCGCATGATTCCGGGAACCGGACACGGAGATACCGCAGGATTCGTTAAGATGATCCTGGACAAAGGCATTGATCCTAAGGTCGTCGGCGTCGAAGTTATCAGCGACGAAGTACTCTCCCACGGAGTGGCAGAGGCAGCAAAAGAGAACTATGAGGCAACTGCGGCTGTATTAAATGAAGTATGGCCGGAAGTGCTTGAAGCGTAGTAATACGAAAAGCATGAATCAGAAAATGTAACTTAATAGATAACACATACAACCATTAGGAGGATTATCATGGATAACAGAATTACAGGACACACAAGACTTTACTGCCTGATCGGTTCACCGGTCGGACATTCCGGAAGCCCGGCAATGTACAACTACAGTTTCGAGAGCGTTGGAGAGGACGGCGCATACCTCGCTTTCGATGTACCGCTTGACAAATTAGCAGAGGGTATCGCAGCCATCAAGACGTTCAACGTCAAAGGCTTCAACATCACAATGCCGGATAAGACTGCAGTCATCGAGTATCTGGATGAAGTGACACCGGCAGCGCAGCTGATCGGCGCATGCAACACCGTTACTGTAGCAGAGGATGGCAAGATGACCGGACACAACACAGATGGAATCGGATTTGTCAGAAATCTTCAGGAGAATGGTGTCGAGGTCAAGGGCAAAAAGCTTGTCGTACTCGGAACCGGTGGCGCAGCCACAGCCATCTGCGTACAGGCAGCACTCGACGGAGCTGCAGAGATCGCCATCTTCAACCCGACAGATGCTTTCTATGAGAACGGAGTAAAGACCGTTGAGCGTCTTGCAAAGGCAGTACCGGGATGTCATATGAGCATGAACGATATTGCAAACACAGAGAACCTTAAGAACGCAGTCGATAACGCAGACATCCTTGTAAATGCAACAAAAGTCGGAATGAAGCCGATGGAGAAAGAGACTCTGATCGACAAGTTATGGTTCCGTCCGGAGCTTGTTGTTGCAGACACGGTCTACAACCCACGCGAGACACGTATGATCGTGGAAGCAAAGGAAGCCGGATGCAAGGCAATCGGTGGAATCGGAATGCTTCTGTGGCAGGGAGCCGCAGCATTCAAGCTTTTCACAGGAAAAGATATGCCGGCAGAAGAAGTCATGGAAAAATTTTTCTCATAAATCATAAAAACTAGGAGATGAAAATATGAAGTTTCCAAATATGTTTAGCCCAATCCAGATCGGCAATGTGACCGTACCGAACCGCTTCGTGGTACCGCCGATGGGAAACAATTTTGCAAATACAGACGGAACACTCAGCGAGCGTTCCAAAGCCTACTATCAGGAGCGCGCCAAGGGCGGCTTCGGATTGATCACAATCGAATCGACCGTTGTATACAAAGAGGCAAAGGGTGGCCCGAGGAAGCCATGCCTTTTCTCCGATGACACAGTGGAGAGCTTTAAGGAAGTAGCGGATGCTTGCCATGAGTACGGTGCAAAAGTATCGATCCAGCTGCAGCACGCAGGTCCGGAAGGCAATTCGAAGCTTACCGGCTATCCGCTGAAAGCAGCGAGCGCGATGCCGGCCGCATGCGGAAGAGAAGTTCCGGAGGCTGTTTCCAACGAGGAAATCTACCGCATCATCGAGTGTTATGGTGATGCAGCAAGACGTGCGCAGCAGGCAGGAATCGACATGGTGGAAGTGCATTGTGCACACGGTTATCTGGTCAGCACTTTCATCTCGGAGCGCACGAATCACCGTACCGATGAGTTCGGCGGCTGCTTCGAGAACCGTATGCGTCTGCCACGCCTGATCATCGAGAACATCCGAAAGAAGACCGGCGGCAACCTTCCAATCCTCTGCCGTATCAATGCAAGCGATGAGGTTGAGGGCGGACAGAGCGTGCAGGATGCATCCGCAGTCGCTGCATATCTTGAGGAAGAATGTGGCGTGGATGCACTTAACATCACACGTGCCGTACATCTTCGTGATGAATTCATGTGGGCACCGGGCGTGACACATGGCGGCTTCAACGCAGATCTTGTCAGCGAGATCAAGCGTGCGGTAACCGTTCCGGTAATCGCAGTTGGCCGTTTTACCGAGCCACAGTATGCAGAGCTTCTTGTAAAGCAGGGACGTGCGGATCTGATCGCGTTCGGCCGCCAGAGTATCGCCGATCCGGAGCTCCCGAATAAGGCGAGAACCGGACACCTCGAGGAGATGATGCCTTGTATCGGCTGTCTGCTCGGCTGCGTTCCGAACATGTTTGCCGGAAAGCCGGTATCCTGCGCCGTCAATCCATGTGTAGGCCGCGAGGCAGAGATCACTCCTGCTGAGGTAAGCAAGAAGGTTGTTGTTGTCGGCGGTGGCCCGGCAGGCTTATATGCGGCAACGCTTTGCGCGAAGAAGGGGCATAACGTAACGCTCCTTGAAAAAGGCGCAGAGCTCGGCGGAAGCTTCCGGATTGCTTCCTTCCCAACCGGAAAAGGCCAGCTGTCTTCTGCAATCCGTGCGATGATCGTGCGCTGCGAGAAGGCGGGTGTGGATATCCGGTTAAATACGGAAGCGGACGCTGATACTCTTAAGGAACTGCATGCCGATGCCATCATCCTTGCAACCGGTTCGACTCCTCTGATCCTCCCGATTCCGGGACTGAATGAGAGCGGATACGTGACAGCACAGGATATGCTTCTCGGCAAGGCAGAGGTTGGTAAGAAAGCGCTTGTTGTCGGTGGCGGAATGGTTGGATGCGAGGCTGCGGAATATCTCGCAGAGCGCGGACACGAGGTTGCCATCATCGAGATGAAGGACGTGATCGCAGCGGATGTCGTTCCGGAGAACCGAAGATACATGTTCGAGAACTTTGCGCGCAACCATGTACAGCTGCAGCCGGGTGCCAAGGTTGGCCAGTTCTACACAGATGGTGTGGATTACACGATGGCAGACGGCACAAGCGGCTCACTCAGAGGCTTTGACAGCGTTGTGCTTGCAATGGGAACACGCAAGTATGATCCGCTCAGCGAGGCAGCTGCATCAGCAGCAAAGGAAGTGGTTGTCATCGGTGAGGCTTTGCAGTCACCGGGTAACGCTGTTGTTGTGACAAAGGATGCATTCGAGGCTGCCAAGGCAATCTAGAATTTGCACTATTTTAAGAATTTATAATATTTTTTTTACCATGTTCATGCCTACCATGAAGTCGACCTATGCGGCAGCACTTACGGTAACATTCATGAATGCCTGGAACAATTACTTATGGCCGAAGGTTATCATGACATCCGAGACGGCGCAGACAATGCCGATGCTGGTTGCAAATCTTTCGGTCGGTTACAGCATTGACTACGGAGTACTAATGCTTGGCGTACTGATCTGCTCATTACCGACCGGAATCTTATTCCTTGTTTTGCAGAAGAGTTTTGCAAACGGAATTGTCGGTGCGGTCAAAGGCTAAATATATTGACAATCTATTGACTCCCAAAAGGATTCACTGCATAATTTAATGTAGAGAAAACTTCTGGGGGTCATTTTTATGATTTATAATAATATTTTGGAAGCTGTGGGACACACTCCTATGGTAAAGCTGCAGCGCATGGTGGATGAGAACTGTGCGGATATTTATGTGAAATTTGAAGGAATCAATGTCGGCGGCTCGATCAAGACCCGTACGGCGTATGAGATGATACTTGCAGCTGAGAAGGAAGGTCTGATCAGGGAAGACACGATCATTGTGGAACCAACAAGTGGTAATCAGGGAATCGGTCTGGCACTGGTCGGAGCGGTCCGCGGTTATCATACGGTGATCATTATGCCGGATTCCGTGAGTGAGGAACGCAGAAAACTTGTGCGCCACTATGGAGCGGATGTCAAACTGATCCACGACGCCGGAGATATCGGTGCCTGCATTGATGAGTGCCTGCAGACGGCGCTGCGCATGCAGGAGAAAGATCCGCGTGTCTTTGTGCCGCAGCAGTTTGCCAATATCAACAATGTGAAGGCACACAAAAATCATACCGCTTTGGAGATCATGGAGCAGGTTGCGGGACAGATCGATGGTTTCTGTTCGGGGATCGGAACCGGTGGAACAATCACCGGTATCGGGGAGGTGCTCAAAGCACAGTATCCGGACATTGAGATCTGGGCGGTTGAGCCGGAAAATGCGGCGATTCTTGCGGGTGGAACAATCGGCACGCATCTGCAGATGGGCATCGGAGACGGCATCATTCCGGATATCTTAAATCAGCAGATCTACGATAACATTTATGTAATCTCTGATTCGGAAGCACTTGATACGGCAAAACGCTTAGCGCGCGAGGAAGGTCTGATGTGCGGCATCTCGAGCGGAACGAATGTGGCGGCTGCACTTAAGCTTGCGAAAAAACTCGGACCGGAGAAAACGGTCGTGACGGTGCTGCCGGATACGGCAGAGAGATATTTTTCAACGCCACTGTTTGAAGAATAACTATTGATCCGTGTTTTGATTGGAACAAGCGATGCGTATGTGATCAAGAATGCCATGATGAGCCGGTGTCACGATGGATAAGCCGCTTCTGGGCTGCTTTGCATGCGGTGATATTGCAGGTAAACCGTACCAGTATATTAAGGCGGCGGGACAGGGAAATGTTGCAGCGTTGTCTGCGGTAGAGTATCTGTCGAGGCGGTAAGAAACCACCGTTGTTTGGTTCAGTGGTTTTGTAAAACGTGATGTAATTGTGCAAAATCGCCAAAAGAAAGTGGAAAATTTGTAAAAAAGTGCGCAAGAAGTTTGTAAAAAACGATGTCTTGCGCTTTTTTTATGCGTATGTTAACATTAGTTTAACGTTAAACGAAACAAGACAGATAACCCGGGAAACGTTTAACGTAAAACCTAATGCTGTATCAATAAAAATTATATTTGGAGATTGAGAAGGGAGCGCAACTATGAAGAAGAAACTTATCAGTGCAATGCTTTGCATGGCGATGACTGCATCCATGATTCTGACGGGATGCGGTGGGGGAAATAACAGTACACCATCTGACACAAGCAAGAATGAAGCAACCAATCCGACACAAGATGATGGAACCGAAGAGGTGACTTTAACACTTGGTATCTGGCCTGAGGATACATTAACTGATGATATTAAGGTATTTGAAGGTTATGTTGAGACCATGAAGGAAAAGGATCCGAATGTAACATGTGTGCCGGCTTACTATAAATACGCAACGGATACATTTATGCCGATGGTTGAGGCTGGTAACTGCCCGACAATTTTTGAGACATGGTTTACCGAGCCACAGAAATTAATTAAGGCTGGCGCTGTTGCAGATATTACCGATGAGTTGGAGGCACGCGGATGGCTCGACAAGATGAACCCGTCCATTAAGGAACTGCTTTCTGATGAAAACGGAAGAATTTACGGTATTCCTCGTGATGGATATGCACTTGGATTAATGCTTAACGTAGATTTGTTTGAGGAAGCAGGTCTCGTTGATGATGACGGATATCCGATCTACCCAAAGACATGGGATGAATTAGCGGAGAGTGCTAAGACAATAAAGGATAAGACCGGTTCCGCAGGAATCTGTCTTCTTGCGAAAGACAATGCCGGCGGATGGCATTTCTCTAATATCGCATGGGCATTCGGTGCAACATTATGTACACAAAATGATGACGGAACATTTACATCGCACCTTGATTCTGATGAGGCGATTGCAGCTATGGAATATGTGAAGTCACTTAAGTGGGATTATGATGTGCTTACTGCCGATCCACTTTCTGAGGATTGGGGAACCGGCTTTACACAGCTTGGAACCGGCGGAGCTGCAATGTACATTGGTGCAAATGATGCGGTAAATCAGCCGACACAGGTGAATGGACTTCGCGTAGATAAGCTTGCAATGTGTCCAATACCTGCAGGTCCTGGCGGACAGTATTCATTATACGGTGGTACACCATACATGTTCTCTAAGGATGCAACAGAGGCTGAGATCAATGCAGCACTTGATTTCCTTGAGGTTATGGGTAAAGCTCCGGTTGCAACTGATGATTCCGTTGCAGGAATGAAGGCGGATGCACAGAACAAGGTAGATCAGGGAGTTCCGGTTATCCAGAGATTCCCATGCTGGGTTGCACAGGATGTACTTGATGCAGAGGCATCTATTGTAGAAGAATTTGGAAACGTTGATCCTAAGATGTTCCAGTCATACTTTGATGCAACATCTTCCGATGGTTTAAGACTTGAGGAACCGGGCTCAACGCAGGATATGTACGCTGAGCTGACAAAGGTACTTCAGGCGGTTATTACCGACAAGAATGCAGATGTACCGGCACTTATGAAAGAGGCAAACACAAACTATCAGGCAATTCTTGATAACTATTCGGCAGAATAAAATGCAGAAAAACATGGCAAACCGGAACTCCTTCGGGGGTTCCGGTTGTTATAAAATGAGCCGTTTTGAGGCGTTTTCATAGAAAAAAGGCAAACAAAGCGATGTCATTACAAGATGGAAGGTGTGTGAACATGAAGGCAGGAAAAGGGAAAAAGAGTAAATTTAAAAAGCGGGATCTGCTTGGGTGGCTGGTAATGCTGCCTACGATAATCTTGTTTACTTTTTTTGTGTGGGAACCGTTGCTAGAAAATGTCCGGCTGAGTTTCTGTACCGCGAAGATGTATACCGTAACCGGATTTGCGGGCTTTGATAATTACAATCAGGTAATTCATGATGTGGATTTTAAGGCGGCATTTTTCAATACGTTTAAGTATACATTCTGGTCATTTCTGATCGGATTTATTGTGCCGATCATCATGGGTATTTTAATTTCTGAGACGGTTCATCTTAAGGGACTGTTTCGAGTCGGAATCTATTTTCCAAATATTATGCCAACGCTGGCAACAATCTGGATCTGGAGTTATTTCTTCCTTCCGGGTCCGACAGGTGTACTGAATATTATTCTTGGCAAGTTTGGTATTGAACCATCCGTGTGGCTGAATAATCCGAAGTGGACGATACCGCTGATCATCATAACGATGACGTGGAAGAGTGCCGGATCGACAGCACTTATCTACATGGCAAATATCAGTGGAATCAGTCCGGATCTCTATGAAGCGGCGACGATTGATGGAGCAACGATCTGGCAGAGAATTTGTCATGTCACGCTGCCGAGTCTGAAGGGCATCATTAAGACGATGATCATCTTACAGTTTATCTCGGTATTCCAGATTCTGTATGAGCCGATGATTTTCAAGAACGGTGGACCAAACAATGCCAGCATCTCACTAATGATGCTTATGTACCGTTATGGCTACCGTGATTACAATGTGCCAAAGGCAGCTGCATTATCCGTTATGATCTGTATCATTCTGATTATTTTAAGTGGTATTTACATGAAGGCGACCAAGTCTGAGGATGATGCATAAAGGAGGAAGGATTTATGTTTTTCGATAAGTATCAATCAAAAAAAGACGGTGTAATCCGTGGTTATGATATCCGGTCTCCGAAGGTAAAGATTTTGGCGATCGTGATCATGATTCTGTGCCTGTTGTTGGTGGCAATCTGTCTGTTTCCGGCAATCTGGGTATTTCTGGCAAGCTTTAAGGATATCAAGGAATTTACACGCAATGTAACCATCCTGCCGGATAAATTTGACTGGAGTCGTATGGGGGAGACATGGAAAGCGTTCAAGTTCACAAAGTATTACATGAATTCTCTAATCTCCGTAACCGGATGTACGATCTGTGCCGTTGCGTTTAACGGACTGCTTGCATATGGACTGAGCGTGTTAAAGCCGAAGGGATATAAGATCGTCAACGGGCTTGTTATGTGGAGCCTTCTGATTCCTGGAACGGTCAGCATTGTTGCAGTATTCCGCAATATTAACCTTGTGGGACTGAACAAAAGCTTTGTTCCACTCTGGTTGGCATTCGGTGCAAATGCGTTCTATGTGGTATTGTTCAAGCAATTTTTTGAGGATATTCCAAGAGAGTTGATTGAAGCTGCGGAACTTGACGGATGCGGTGTCTGGAGAATGTTTACAACGATCATGCTTCCGTTGTCAAAACCGATTATTTCGGTTGTTGCGATTTTTGCGATTACTGCATCATGGTCTGATTTCCTGCTTCCGTATCTTGTGTTGAATGGAACGGACAAAGTGACAGTTATGGTAAAACTGTTCTCATTTAAAGATACACCGACCGATGCAGTCAGTGTGCTTAGAGCTTCATTCTTTGCAATTATTCCGCCAACAATCCTGTTTGCGATCTTCCAGAAACAGATTACGGACGGTGCTGCAACGGGTGCAGTAAAAGGTTAACAAAGAGATATAAAGAGGGGAAAACAACATGGCAAAAATTGCAGACAGTTATTTTAAGATCGATCCCTGGAATATAGTTGAGGAAGGTTTTGATCCGGAGTATGGAATGACTGCGGAGTCCGTATTTTCGCTCGGAAATGAATACATGGGTGTGCGAGGATACTTCGAGGAGGGCTACAGCGGTCAGAGACTTTTAGGAAGTTATTTTAACGGAGTGTATGAGCGTCGCAAAGCGGCAGCAGAAGGATATAAGGGAATCGTACAGGAGACCGAATTCATGGTCAACAGCATCGACTGGCTCTATCTTCGAATCTGGGCGGGGGAAGAGCTGCTTGATCTGGAAAACGCGAAATTTGAAAATTATTACCGTACCCTGAATTTAAAAACAGGACTTCTGCGCAGACAATTTGTGTGGAAAACGAAAAAAGGCAAGATTGAAATTCGATTCGAGAGACTGATTTCAATGGTAACCAACGAAGTGGGAGCGCAGAGACTTGTAATTACTTCCAAGGGATATACCGGACAAATCCGTGTCTGTGCGGGACTTGATTTTAATACGACTCACGGCACAGAGAGGATGAATCTGTGGGAGTGTGATGAGCAGACGATGGAAGACCACCGTGGTCATATCAGCGGACGTACAAAGAATACCGGAATGGAAGTCGAAAGTTTCTGTTTCCTGACGGGAAGCATGGTGGAGAGGTCACAGGTTCAGATGGTGAAAGGCGAGAAATTCGTGGCGGAGGAGTACACGTTTTCTCTGACAGAGAATCAAAGCCAGACGCTTGATAAGATCGTGTGGAATGTGACGCCACTTGCACCGAAGCGAACCCGAAGTGAGATTATGGATCAATTGGAAGCACTTCATTTTGATGATCTCTACCAGTCGAATTATGTGTGGTGGGATCAGGTATGGCAGAAGTCAGACATCACGATCAGCGGTGACGAGGAGAACCAGCAGGGAATTCGGTTCTGTATTTTCCAGATGTTTCAGACGTATCACGGAGCAATCCGCGGAACGAATATTGGAGCCAAAGGACTGACCGGAGAGGCATATAACGGAAATGCATTCTGGGATACGGAAACCTACTGTCTTCCGTTCTTCCTGTTTCATGATAAGCAGGCGGCAAAAAATCTTTTGTATTTCCGATATGCAACACTGAAAGAGGCATGTAAACGTGCCGAGGATCTTGACTGTGAGGGGGCATTCTACCCGATCGCGACAATCAGTGGACGCGAATGCTGCAATCTTTGGCAGCATGCGAGCCTTCAGCTTCAGGCATCGACGGCTGTGGCGTACGGTATCTGGATCTATGAGAAGGTGACAGGAGATACTTCGTTTACCGAACAGTATGGCATTGAGATGTTGATCGAAATCTGCAGAATGCTTGCGACAAGAGGCGATTACAGTGCGGATGGCACTTTTTACGGATTCTATGGTGTGATGGGACCGGATGAATTTCAAATGATGGTCAATCACAATGCGTACACGAATTATATGGGACAGTTTAGCTTCCGTTACACACTTGATGTGATCGATCGCATGAAAAAGCATGAGCCGGAAGCCTACGCAAAAGTAGTAGAGCATGTGCACTATTCGGACAGCGAGGGCTGTGACTGGAAGCAGAAAGCAGATAAAATGTACATCCCGTACGATGCGGAGCGCAAGCTCTATGAGCAGCATGACGGATACTTTAAGCTTCCTCATATTGATGTGGATGCGATACCGGTTGAGGAGTTCCCGCTGTATAACCATTGGACTTACGACCGTATTTATCGAAACGATATGATCAAGCAGCCGGATGTACTGATGTTTATGCTTTTGTTCAACTCACAGTTCACAGCCGAAGAGTTGAAGAACAATTATGAATTTTATGAGCCACGCTGCATTCATGAGAGCTCGCTATCCCCGTCTGTGCACTCCATTCTTGCCGCACAGTTGGGCAAGGAGGAGGAAGCATTCGGCTTTTTCAAGTTTGCAACGCGCATGGATCTAGATAACTACAATCGCAACAGTGGAGAAGGACTGCACACGACTTCGATTGCAGCAGCATGGATGAATATTGTATACGGTTTTGGTGGCTTACGTGCAGACGGCGATATGCTCACAATTGCTCCGTCGATTCCAAAGCAGTGGGATGGTTATCAGTTCCACATTGTCTACGAGGATGAAATTATCTGCGTGGATGTAAAAAAAGATTATGTAAGTTTACATACCGTAGGAGGCAGAGAGATTTGTCTTGGCATCTATGGAGAAAAATCGAAAATCAACGGACAGCCACAGACATTTGCGATTCCTGCATAAAGGAGGTATCGAATGCTGGATTGGACAATTAGAGAAGAAGGATATGAGGAAGCAAAGGCGGCAACGCTTGGCAGCCGGTATCTGATCGGTAACGGATATATGGGAATCCGCGGTACACTCGAAGAATATGAAGCAGATAAACTTCCGGCAATCAACCTTGCGGGGATTTACGATCAGTCGAGCGGATGGCGTGAGCCGATCAATCTGCCAAACGGATGCTTTTCGTATCTTCGTGTAGATGGGGAGACCTATCGTCTTCCGGAGACAGCACCGGTATCACACGGAATTGAACTGAATTACCGGCACGGTATATTCAAAAGACATACCACATGGCATACCGCAAGAGGAAATGTGACGATCAAAACAGAGCGGTTTGCAAGTATGCAGGATGTGCATACGATCGGGATGCGTTTTCAGATCAGTGCAGATTTTCACGCGGATATCGAACTTGTGACCGGAATCGACACGGATGTATGGAATTTAAATGGACCGCATCTTGAGAAGATTACCATGGAGGAACGGCAGGATTCTATTGTTGTGACGGCAAAGACACACGAGGCGCGGATTCCGATCGCGGTAGCAGAGACTGTCCGAAATATGTTCCCGGCGGAAATCAAGCAAATTGCAAAACATCACAAGATGTTACACCGCATTTTCTTCATTACGATGCCGGGAGAGGTGTACACTACGGAAAAATACATCAGTGTGTATACCGGAAAGGATGGTAAGCATCCGAAAGATGCGGCGATCGAGCTGGTTCGTCAGAACAAAGAAAAAGGGTATCAGACCATAAAAGAGGAACAGATCGCACGCTGGGAGAGTCTGTGGGCACATTCCGAGGTACAGATTAAGGGTGATGTCAAAGCGATGGGAGCAGTCAATTATTCACTGTATCACCTTCATTCCATTGCACCGCGACACACACAGAGCCTGTCGATCCCGGCGCGAGGCTTGTCGGGACAGACCTACAAAGGTGCGGTATTCTGGGATACCGAGATGTTTATGCTGGATTTCTTTTTGATGACAGATCCGGATACGGCGCGGGTATTGATGAAATACCGGATTGATACGTTGCAGGGGGCTTTGGACAAGGCAAAGCATTATGGATATGACGGTGCGTTCTATGCGTGGGAGAGCCAGGAAGGCGGCTTTGACGCATGTACGGATTATAACGTTACGGATGTCTTTACCGGACGGCCGATGCGCACATACTTCAAGGACAAACAGGTGCATATCTCCGCAGCGGTTGTGTACGGAATCATGCGTTACGTGGAGTGGACGGGCGACGAGAGTCTTCTGGATGCAGATGGCATCCGAACGGTGATTGAATGTGCAAAATTCTACTACAGTCTGTTAATTCATAGGCTGACCCGAAATGCTTACGAGATCTATGATGTGATCGGACCGGATGAGTACCATGAGAGGATCAACAACAATGCGTATACAAACCGTATGGCAAAATATGTGCTGGAAAAAGCAGTAGAAGTAATTGCTTTAGCGACAAAAGAAGGCGCATTGCCGGCGGATTATGATGGAGAGATCCTGACTGCAAAATTTCGGAATGCAGCAGAGAAACTTTATATACCACAACCGAAACAGGATGAAGCTCATAAAGATGTTGTGGAACAGTTTGACGGATATTTTCAGCTTGAGGATGCGACTTTGGATGAAGTCCGGAGCAGACTCCTGCATGAAAAGGAATATTGGGGCGGCGCATACGGCGTAGCCTCACAGACACAGATCATTAAGCAGGCTGATGTTGTGACCATCCTCAACCTGTTTTGCCAGGACTATAGTTCCAACGTGCTCCGTGCAAATTGGGAATATTATGAACCAAGAACGGAGCACGGATCCTCCCTCAGTGCGGGCATGTATGCGATGCTCGCATGCAAGATCGGTGAACCGGATCGGGCGTACCCGTTTTTCTTGAAATCTGCGATGGCGGATCTGAAAGAAGGTTCTAAGGAGTGGGCGGGCCTTGTCTATATCGGTGGAACGCACCCGGCAGCTGCCGGTGCAGCTTATATGACGGCGGTGGAAGGATTTGCCGGCGTATGTGTGGAGAACGGACAACTGGTATGCCATCCGCATCTGCCACAAAGCATAAAAGCAATGCATTTTCATGTATTCTATCGAGGAACGGAATACGAAGTAAATATTAATGGAACAGAAGGAACGGTTACAGCGCTCTGACACTGTCACGTTCGATCAGTTTCGTTGGAAGTGTGATCTCTTTTGTCTCAAGAGGTTTTCCGCTGAGGAGTTGTAACATGAAGTCCACAGCAAGACGACCTTTGAGATTCATGTCCTGACGGATTGTTGTCAGAGGCGGAGAGACTAACTGGGCGATATTGATATCATCAAAACCGACGATCGAGATATCGTCCGGAATACGCACTCCTTTGGATTTCAGGCCGGCCATAATGCCGGCCGCCATAATATCTGCACTTACTACAATACCGGTAATTTCAGGATGCTTTACGATATCATCGCAGGCAAGTTTACACGATGCGATATCCATCTCCTGCTGGAAGATCAGGCTCTTGTCAAAAGGAATGGAAGCCTCGGCGAGTGCAGCTTTGTAACCGAGAAAACGCTCTTGCAATACACCACCGTCCTTGATGTTCGGGGAGGCAAAGGCGATATGTCTGTGGCCTTTTTCGATTAGATGGCGGGTAGCGTTATAGCTGCCGGTGAAATCTTCCAGCCCGACATTACAGAATTGGGATGTGCGGACGTAAGAATCAATGAGCACGACCGGGATATGGAGACCGGCAACGGAATCAAAGAATTTATCTTTGAAGATTCCGGTAAAAAACAGACCGTCCATGTTCCAGTTCTGCAGAAAGGTTACCAGTTCTTCGGCGGTCTCAACGGTGCGGAGCATGAGGTAATAGCCATTTTCGCGGAGCGCCATCTCGATCGCACCGATTGCTGAGGAATGGAAAGGATCATCCATCACATTCGCATCGGTTCTTGTGATGACGTGATTGACGAACCCGATCACTTTGGAAGAACTTGATACAAGTGATCGTGCGGACATATTCGGAACGTAGCCAAGCTGCTTGATCGCGTTGTTGATGCTTTGAATCGTCTCAGCAGACACACGGTTGTTCTTGCCGTGGATGACGTTGGATACGGTTGTGGCACTGACGCCGGTGGCCTGTGCGATATCTCGAATGGTAACCATAGAAATCTCCTTTGTAACAGCAGGTTTAACCTAAAACCTTTATTTAACTAGATTTTATCATGAAAAAAGAACAGGAGCAAGAATATATGATACGGGGAATTATTTTTGATTTGGATGGAGTGCTGGTTTCGACCGATGAAATGCACTATCTGGCGTGGAAACGCTTAGCGGATGAACTGGGAATTACAGGATTTACGAGAGAGGACAACCGCCGTCAACGCGGTGTGAGCCGTATGGCTTCATTGGAAGTCGTGTTGGAAAAAGCAGATCGTATCTACAGTGAAGCGGAGAAGGCTGTGCTTGCAGAGCGGAAGAACAATTATTATCTGGAACTTCTTGAGAACATGGATGAATCCGCGGTACTTGAGAATGTGAAGGATGTATTAAAGGTGCTAAAGGACAAGGGACTTCTTCTTGCAGTGGGATCGGCAAGCAGGAATGCACCGGTTATTTTGATGAAAACAGGACTGATGCCTTATCTTGACAAGATCAGCTGTGGATTGGATACAACGAAGTCCAAGCCGGATCCGGAGGTATTTCTGGTTGCGGCAGAAAAGCTTGCACTTCCACCGGAGGAGTGCCTTGTGGTGGAGGATTCGGCAGCTGGAATTCAGGCAGCAGTCGCAGGAGGGATGAAGTCGCTTGCAGTAGGTCCGTTCTATCAGTCGCTTCATGCGGATTTTGAAGCACCGTTGCTTTGCAAAGTAGAAAATTGGGAGAGTATTTTAGCATAAGGAGAGAGAACGTGCAAAAAACAAAAGGAATCATGAACATGGTGATGATTTTACTGGCAATCTTTATTATGGCAGGACTTTTGATACTTCCGGAAATGATAAGGGGATATGCAGAAAACAGGAAGCTTGCACAATCGAAAGTGGTTCTCTATGAAGGCCCGAAATCGCTTCGGGATGCAACGGAGGCAGATCTGGAGAATGCGTCGGAGCAGGGGCGCGATATTTCGCTTTTGCACTGTATGGATACGAAGCTTGAAATTAATGGGCAGGAATGCTTTGTGTATGATACGAATGTCAATCATACGCGTCAGTGGGTAAGCAATTATCTGCCGCCGATGTCGCGCACACCGGTTGCGTATTTCGATTTTGACGGAGCGGTGCAGGTGAAACTGACGGTTCCGGAGCGGGATTTCTCATCGGTGAAGATCAGTCCGCTGTCATACAACATTCAGCCGGATATCGATGCGCAGGCGCATACGGTAAGTTTTGTTGTAGATACACCGGATACGTATACCGTACAGTTTGGCGATACACCGGAGCGTGCGGTACATATTTTTGCCAATCCGCTGGAAAAGCATGAAGATATCCCGGATAAAAACGATCCGGATGTGATCTACATTGAACCTGGTGAATGGGATATCGAGTCGATCATGCTGCGCAAGGGACAGACACTCTATCTTGCCGGAGGAAGCGTGGTCCACGGTATTGTGAATGCAAATTTTGAGAGCGATATTAAGGTGTGCGGACGAGGCATTTTAGACTGTTCGAATTTGGCAGGCTGGCAGGGACAAAGCGCAAGTATTCCGCTTAAGTTTGATCATTGTTCTAATATTACAATTAAAGACATTATCGTATTGAATCCGAATGCATGGGCATGTCAGGCGTACGATTCCGCGGATGGCGTCATCGACGGTGTAAAAATCATTACCTCCCGACCGAACGGTGACGGCATCAGCCTGCAGTCCTGCCAGAATTACGAAGTAAAGAATTGCTTCGTGAGAAGCTGGGATGATTCGCTTGTTGTGAAAAACTACGATCAGAGCAGCAGTGATATTCAATTTTCGAAGATACAGATCTGGACAGATTTTGCACAGTCGATGGAAGTTGGATATGAGACAAACAAGGGCAATCAGCCGGATTCGGCGATAACAAATGTTACGTTTTCCGAAATCACGGTACTGAATAATTTTCATAAGCCGGTGATCTCCGTGCACAATGGGGATGATGCTTCGGTGGAAGATATCACGTTTTGTGATATTACGGTGGAGCACGAGGAAATCGGAAGTGGCGATGCAGATGAGATGGCGTATCTGATTGATCTGAATATTATGCAGAGCGGCAACTGGTCAACGACACAGGAGCGGGGACAGATTAAAAGCATAATGATTGAAAATGTGAACGTCCTTGACGGAACGCCGAATGCGAGCCGGATCTGTGGTTTTGATGCGGAGCATAAGATTGAAGATGTTACATTTAAGAATCTTACGATCCTTGGCAAAAAGATAAAGAATGCGAAGGACGGAAATTTTGAGATGGACGACGATACTGTAGGCAGTATTCGGTTTGAATAGTAACGGATGGGGGTATTATGAATCAAACGAAAAAAACACTGATCGTTTTGCTGGCGGTCGTAGCAGCTATCCTATGGTGTGTGATATTGATTCTGTTTGTCGGCGGGAGAAAGATTTCCTATGGACAGACATCGGTCGTGGAGACTCCGGATCGGACGGAAAGTTCGGAGAATCCGCTTTTTGTCAAGGAAATATATGAGCCGGTCATTCCGGAGGGAGCAAATATCGCAGCGGATGCAAAAATGACAGCAAATGGGTTTAACGATGTATACACACCGATCAAGGTGAATGACGGCAAGACAGAAGGACAGTCTTACTGGGAAGGGGAAAACGGAGCGTATCCAAATATCCTGACGGCAACCTTTAAGGAAACGCATAAGATTCATGCGATAAAAGTCTGTCTCTGTCCACAGTCCGTATGGAGCATGAGAATGCAGACATTTTGTGTGCAGATCAGCGAGGACGGAGAGAATTTTACCGAATTGATTCCTGCCAATGATTATGAATTTAATCCGGACACCGCAAATGAGGTGGTCATTGATTTTGATGAAGTAGGCTGCAAGGCGGTACAGCTTGTTTTTACCGGAAACACCGGAGCCGGTGGAGCGCAGGTCGCGGAATTTGAAATTTACAGTAAAGAATAGAAATGCGGGCATTATTTCCTGAATATGGTAATGATGCCTGTTTTTTGAATCATAGTAAATTCCTTCCTATGATTCAAAAACGCTCCGCGGGGATGCGCAGCTCGCGGAGATGAAGTTTATGCTGAGCATACCGCTCGCGCGCGAAAGTGTACGGCAAGCGCACACTTTTTTATTTTACAAATCGTGACATTGTGTTATGATGGGGAAAGCAAGTTTTCTTTTGGAGGAGAATATTTATGCAGAATATTATTGAGAATGAGATCAACGAAATTCTAAATGATATATTGGAGGATTATAAGCAGGAGCGCTCGATCGACAAGCGGGATATCTACAACCAGCCGGATAAGGCTGAGATCATGGATATTCTGCACAATCTGATGTCGATCGTGTATCCGGGCTTTTTCCGTGATAAAAGCTATAAGATTTATAATTTGGAGCACACAGTATCCACTCTGATCGAAGATGTTATCTTTCATCTGAATAAGCAGATCGTGGTTGTATTGAAATATACGAAGGCATACAGTGAGGATGAGGAGGATAAGATCGAGGAGTTTGCGCAGAAGGCATCTGTGGAATTCTTGAAACGAATCCCGAAGATCCGTGAGTATCTGGAGACAGATTTGCAGGCATTCTACGACGGAGATCCGGCGGCGCGAAGCAAGGATGAGATCATCTTCTCTTATCCGGGACTCTATGCGATCACAACTTACCGCCTCGCACATGAACTGTTCTTATTAAATGTGCCGTTGATTCCGCGTATGATGACGGAGGAAGCACATTCGAAGACCGGTATTGATATTCACCCGGGTGCTACGATCGGCAAGTATTTCTTTATTGATCACGGAACCGGTATCGTAATCGGTGAGACGACCGTGATCGGTGAACACGTGAAGCTGTATCAGGGAGTGACGCTCGGTGCCCTCTCGACCAAGGGCGGTCAGAAGCTGCGTGATGTGCGCAGACATCCGACCATCAAGGATAATGTCACGATCTACTCCGGTGCATCCATCCTCGGCGGAGAGACCGTCATCGAGGAAGGCGTTGTTGTCGGAGGTAATGCGTTCATTACCAAGTCGGTCAGCAAGGGAACCAAGGTCAGCGTCAAGAACCAGGAACTCATCTTCCACAGTGATGATGAGACATTACATCATGGTAAGAATGATGAATCCTGGTACTACATAATTTAACAGGTGACTCTGAATTTATAAATGTATATCAACTTCCACAGGGCAGTGATCGGAACCGAAGATATCGGTATGGATTGCTGCCTTTTCCAGTTTCTCATCCAGGCGTTTCGATGTGATAAAATAGTCGATACGCCATCCGGCGTTCTTCTCGCGCGCCTTAAACCGGTACGACCACCAGGAGTAGATGCCTTCCGTATCCGGATAGAAAAAGCGGAACGTATCGGTGAAGCCGGCACCGAGAAGCTCGGTCATCTTGGCGCGTTCCTCATCCGAGAATCCTGCATTCTTGCGATTCGTCTTCGGATTCTTTAAATCGATTTCTTCGTGAGCTACATTCAAGTCTCCGCAGAGAATGACTGGTTTTGACTCGTCAAGTTTCTGTAAGTAAGCGCGGAAGTCGTCCTCCCACTGCATACGGTACGGAAGCCTTGCCAGCTCATTCTGCGAATTTGGGGTGTAACAGGTCACAAGATAGAAGTTCTCATATTCGAGCGTGATCACACGTCCTTCCTTATCATGCTCCTCGATTCCGATACCGTAAGATACACTAAGCGGTTCGTGTTTTGTGAAGATGGCGGTGCCGGAATATCCATTCTTCTCGGCATAATTCCAATACTGGTGATAGCCCGGCAGATCCAGGTCGATTTGTCCTTCCTGTAGTTTTGATTCCTGGATGCAGAAGAAGTCTGCATCAATTGTATGGAAAAAATCAAGAAATCCTTTCTGGACGCATGCGCGCAGTCCATTGACATTCCATGAGATGAATTTCATAATGTGTCCTCCTTGTTGTTTGTGTTTATTATACAGGAGACTGGCATTATGGTGCAAGCGGGAGGAGGAACTATGTGCCATAGACTAAGAAATTGCATGATAAAAAATTGAAAATCTATGATAGAATGATAGTACAATCATAAGAAAAATTGTCTGGAGAGATGCAAATGGGATCCTGCATGTGCAGATGCGGTTGAAACTATAAGTAAAGATATGCGAATTACACGGAGAATGGTAGAAGACGATTTTTGGATTAAAATAGAAACATAGGAGTATGATAAGGAGAGCATGTAAATGAACGATAAGATAACGATACGCGAAGCACAGGAGACAGAAATTACGCTCATACAGGAATTGGTGAAGGAGATGGCGACCTACGAGCGACGCCCAGAAGATATGACAGGAACACAGGAAGAGTTGCGCTACTGGCTTTTTGAGAGAAAGATCGCTACGATTTTGTTGATGGAATACGAGGGCGCGCCGATTGGATATGCAATCTACTATCCAATCTTCGGTTCGTTTGCGTCACATGCCAATGTGCATCTTGAAGATCTGTATATCCGGGAGGAATATCGCAAGCGGGGATTGGGAAGAGTTTTCTTTGAGGCAATCGCAGGGAGAGCGAAGGAAGAAGGATACGCGAAGATGGAGTGGAGCTGTCTGGACTGGAATACACCGTCTATTGGATTTTATGAGAAAATCGGCGCGGAATATGAGACGGGAAGGAAGTATTTTGAACTGTCACTTTGAAAAAGTTTTTCAACTGTGATTTTGCTACATACGAAGTCGCAGAAATGGGGTATAATAAGCACAGAAACGAAAATAAGTTAATTTTTCATATACGGAGGTAATTCACATGTTAGAGACAACATTAACGGTAGATAATTTTGAAGCGGAAGTGTTAAATCAGGAAGGTTACGTGCTTGTAGACTTCTGGGCAACCTGGTGTGGACCATGCAAGATGATCGCGCCAATCGTCGCTGAGATCGCAGAGGAAAATCAGGGAACGATCAAGGTTGGGAAAGTCGATGTGGATCAGCAGATGCCACTTGCACAGAAGTATCGTGTGGCAAGCATTCCTACACTGATTCTGTTCAAGGATGGACAGCCGGTACAGCAGAGCATCGGATTTTCCACGAAGGAAGAGATTGAGAAGATGTGGAAATAAAATTGTGTGAAGAAGAGGCGCCTTTGGAGACAATGACGCCTTTTCTAATTAAACAAAAATAAATTTACCAGGGGTATGTAAGAAATGATAAGATTTAATAACGATTACAATCATGGAGCATTTGCATCCATATTGAAGGAACTTGGCGCAACGAATGGCACAAGCTATGCAGGATATGGGGAAGATGAGTGGTGCGATAAAGCGGAAACCATCATAAAGAAGCTGATCAATAATGATGATGCATTGATCAAGTTTATTCCGGGAGCGACACAGGCGAATTACGTCGTGATCGCTGCTGCATTATCTTCGGTGCAAAGTGTGATCGCCGCAGATACCGGACATATCAACTGTCACGAGGCGGCGTCCATCGAGAACACCGGAC
>OGEU01000680.1_pt1 | contig 33522 bp, 30 predicted proteins | sample 1570651 | NCBI WGS metagenome assembly OGEU01 (sample SAMEA2582129, study PRJEB24529) | metagenome | biome: Human gut stool | place: China | collected 2011 | reverse complement strand
TTACTGCTTTGCAGCTCATTTTTGTTTCTTTTACTTAATCATGCCTTCTTTCTCTAAATATTTTAAGAATGCGTTGCATCCTGTCACAACATCCCGGTAGGTTTCCTCGTAGCAATCATAATACCAGGGATCCCGTACGGATCTTAATTCATTATTAAATTCCAGGAGCAGTCTTATCTTCGTCCCCGCCTTATGACCAGTCATCCTCTCCATATTGACTATATTTTTCGTATCCATACCGATCAGATAATCATAATAGTCATAGTCGGAACGCTTTAACTGCACTGCCCTTTTCCCTTCACAGCTAAGCCCATGCTTTGCCAGCTCCGCCTTCGCCGGAGGATACACCGGATTTCCTATTCCATTCCAGATTTCCTCCGTACTTGTCGCTGCGGAAGCAATCTCAAATTGTTCTGAAAGACCACGCTTTGCAACCATGTCCTTTAAAACGAACTCGGCCATTGGGGAACGGCAGATGTTGCCGTGGCAGACAAATAACACTCTTATCATTGCTTAAAACTCCTTGAAAATACTGATTTTCCTTGATTTTACACCACTTTCTACGATTTGCTGTGATAGATTGTTTTCTTCGTTTTCGTCGCATATCGTGGCATAAATTCGTATATCTTGTCATCCAAATTTAGTAAAAATCTTAGTAAAACAGCTCGATTTTCTCATTTTACTAAAGACTTTTTCCACTTCCATCGTATGCAGCTCCCTTCTAAAAGTATATCTTAAAGTTTTCTAAATATGGATTACGCTAATCTATAATTCTTCCTTCCAAAAAGCACTTTTTAATATTACTAAAAAATTTTTCATGTATGAATTGATGTGCCAAATTAGCTATTAGCTTATACTCTCTACTACTGAATGATATATTTACATTATCACCATGAGCAAGCGCATTTCTAATCTTTACTGCCTTGCTTAAAGTTTCCTCTTCATAATCAATATTTTTCTTTGTACAAAACCAAGCTATTTTAGCATAAATATCTGAGAAAACAGTATCAAACATTTCCGACGTTAAATTTCCTGATAAATCATCCATTTTATTTTCTGGTACTTTTATCCCGTAAATTTCCAGGATGATTTTCTTTACCATATTTCTTATATCTTCATGCCCTTTATTTATTGTGTTTTTTTCTATTGAAAATTCATCCTTTGCAATTTTCTCAATAATTCTGAAATTAGAAAAATAAGCCTCTTCTGCATCATCTAGTATAGAAGCATATTTTACTGCTAATGCATATAATCTCAGAGTATTTTCCAATAGTTCTCTCTTAGTTCTTATCCTCCCATATTGCACATTTATTGAACTAATCCTTTCAATTTTTTCTCTGCTATAACCAATATCTATAGGCAGTATAATATTATCATCATCTTCTCTCACATAATCCATTTCATATGGAATGCCGGTTATATATACCAGAAGATCTACCGATCTTTTCATCTTTTCTTTTGCTACTTTCTTATCACATTGATCGACCAATTCCACACAAAAGTAATCCGAATCAGGATATCGTTCAAATAATTCCTTATGTATTGTAAAATAACAGTCATTCAAAATAAATCTGCTTTTATTTTTTAATTGAATCGAAAAAGATATTTCATTATTTTGATCATTCGGTACTTCAATATATGTCCAATAATGGTGCATATTTCCACCTCACTTTATCCAAAATCAAATTAAACCTATTCTCCAACATTAAATCATTTTTCAATATTGGATTTCATGAATAAAAACCATTTCATCCATCTATCTTTTATAATGATACACCGTAACATATTCCGCACATACAAACATTTTCTCAAATCTAATATTATCTAACAGCAATGCCTGAAACAGAACATCACCCACATTCTTCAGCTTAACCATTCCATACTCTTTTTCTTTAAGCCCTTCAACCTGCATCCCCTGCATGGCAGCCTCTTTCCTCGCCACCAAACAATGTGTATATAATGCCATGATATATTTATCCGACATCAGAAATGCATATGTTTCGTTCCCTTGATATGTATATCGGCACTTTTCCAGATTTTCTTGCGGTATATCGAAATAACATCTGACCGTTTCCAGATATACATCTCCATTATACTGCGGCTTTAGTTTCTTTGCATACCTTCTGATTGTTGCAAATATATTATTTCTTTCCATAGCCGTCTTGGTTCTCTTAAATACGGGCTTTTTTCCTCGCAGGTCCATATAAACATTATTTAGGATATCCAAAATCTTATCCCACTCTACATGACATTCATCATTGCAGGAAATTCCATGTTCATCCATATACTCTGTTCCCAGGCGGCTAGGACTTCCATGTCTTGTGTCTTTAAATTGTTGCTGCATATCTGGCATTAGATTCATAAACCAATAATCAATACTCTATAAATCCTTATCACAATAGCCCTTTGTCCCTCTCTGAAAGCTGTATTTTATATTTCGCAACACCAGGTCAGGTATCTTCCATACTGGTATGTAACACTTTGCTTAGAATCAGCAGATTATCTAAACTCGGTAATGATTTACCCAAAAGCCATTTATACATTTATAGACCGCCTGTAGATTTTCAAGTCCCATTACTCCCTGAATATCTTTTACTGAATACCCACGCTTCAACAAAAGTTCTCTGATTCTTTCTCCTGTTGCTTTTTGTTGATATGCTGTTTAACGCTCACCTATTCCCCCTTCTTACACTTCTCATACGCAAACAGCGCCGCTCCCAGCGCACCGCAAAGCTGTGCCTCATCGCAGATATACAGCTTTGCGCCGAGCTTTTCTTCGAGGGCATTGGTGATTCCTTTGTTTTTGGCAACGCCGCCGGTCATCATATATTCTCCCGGATTGTTCTTTCCGAGGCGGGCGGCAAGCGCCCCTACTTTTGAAGCGACAGAAACATTTAAGCCGTGGATAATGTCTGCCACATTTTTATTCTGGGCAACGAGGGATACCACTTCTGATTCCGCAAAAACCGTGCACATGCTGGAAATCACAACATTTTCCTTCCACTCCAGTCCCTTTGTACTCATTTCCTCCAGTGAAAGTCCGAGCGTTCTTGCCATCATTTCAAGAAAACGTCCCGTTCCCGCCGCGCACTTATCATTCATCAGGAAATTCTTTACAGCGCCGTTTTCGTCAATGCTGATTGCCTTAATATCCTGTCCTCCGATGTCAATGACCGTACGCACCCGCGGATTCAGATAATGTGCCCCTTTTGCGTGACAGGTAATCTCTGTGATACTGTCATCGCCGCTGTCAATATAGGCGCGTCCGTATCCCGTTGTCACGATTCTTACGATTTCTTCCTTTTGAATACCGGCTTTTTCCACCGCCAGTTCCAGACTCTTTTCTGCACTCATCATCGCCCCGCCACCGGTCGGGATAATCATTGTCGACTTAATTTTTCCGTTCTGATCCAAAATGACCACATCTGTACTGGTTGAACCGCTGTCAATTCCGGCTGTATAGTAAACTCCTGATTCCATTCTTTTCTTTGCCTCCTCGCTGATTTCCTTTCCCGGATTGGTATCGTCCGCACCTTCTATCGTTTCTGAAAATGCCTGGATTCTCGTCAGTAACTGTCCTGCGCTCTGACTTGTAAAATCCGTTTCTATTTTAAGCATCGGAACTTTGATGTTCTTTTTAATACTTGCATATTCAAATCCGTAATAATCACAAAACTTAATTGTATGATAAATGATTCCTTTTAAATACGGATCCAGATACAGCCTGTTTCTGCGGGTGCTGTTGTTCATTCTGAAACACGGCATCTGGCAAAGCAGTGCATCCGCATATGCAAGAAACATTGCTTCTTCGTCCATTTTCTGCATATCTTCTGGAATGACTGCCAGCCTGCGCCCACCTGTGCAGGTCAGATTTTCTACGTTCATCCGGATATTTTCGCGAATCATCTGCTCTAACACGCCGCTGACACGCACACCCAGTACGCCTATATACGGTTTATTTTCGGTACCCTTTTGTTCAAATGCTTTCAAAAACAGTGATTTATCAAATTTTTTCCCGGAATATTGTTCATAAGCTTCTTTCAACCGGCAGATTGAAGCGGCAAATTTCACTTTTTCACATTTCTCATCGTCATGCGGAATATCCAGCATATAAAGAAATTTACATTTTCCGGTGCTTTCTACAATATCATACACGCGCCGCATGGAATCACAGCAGTTGACAAGCACCAGTTCCTCTGCCTTTCCTTCCAGCACCGCCTGAATCACGGATTTTCCGAAGCCGCACAGATTTGCATGGGCAATCTGGTCCGACATTTCAAAATTTTCCGGCATTTCTTCCAAAACCGCACATTTTTCTCCAAAGCCCTGAAACAGTTCTGTCGGGGTATATTTACAGACATAATGAATCATGAATGTTTTTCCTCCTTGTTCTTTTCCAGCATTTCCGCAAATGCCTGAAGTCTGGTGGACACCTGTCCGTCACTGGTATTCGCCGGATTGCAACCGTCACCGTCCAAAATCATTGTCGGAAGTCCTGCATCTTCCAATGCCTTTTTTATCAGACCGGATGCCCCGATGGTTCCCTTGCAGCCCCAGTGTGCAAACAGGATTCCGCCATCTGCATCTGTTAATTTGGCAAGTTTTTCTGCCATCTGGATTCTCTCACTTACGCTTCCGTTATAAATGCAGTGAACCATTTTCTCCGCCATTGCCTCATATGGGTCATCTGCCTGCATTTCACGGAATCCGTCTGCCACAAAATCGCAGGCGCTGATGTGCATGGTTTTACTGTAATTAAATACCTCTTTTACCGGCTGCTGTAAAAACGGCATAATGTGCATCCAAAGAACCTGAAGCCCGTCTCCCTTTGGTGCATTTTTTACATCTTCAAGAAGCAGCTCGGTGTATTTAAGCGATGTTTCCGACCCCGCCAGCAGATGACACATAAAAATCGCATATAATTCATTGGTGAGAGATGTCACCGGGTCATGGTCTTTGCGCAAAGCAAGCTGGCTCTTAAAATGTGCCGCCGCTTTTCTGCTGTTTGTAACGGCATTTTCCACCGCTTCTTCTGTAATTTTCTTTTCGGTAATGTCTTCCAGAAAATGTTTCAGTTCTTTTAGCTGATTTGCAACATATTTGATTGAAGACTGCGTTTTTTCATATGGAACATCAATATAGAAGCCCGGACAGCTGTAGTTTTCCTTTAAATAAGGAAATGTCATCATATTGCCGTCACAGGCGAGATTGGTATAAATCATGCATTTCGGCGCCGGTAAAATTCCAGTCAGCGCCGCGCCCAGAAAAACTCTGTGATATGAGCACATGGTTTCCGGAAATCCTTCTTCCTCGGTTTTACGTAAAAATATCTGCTCACATTTTGTACCCGCTATAAAACACGATAATGCTTCTACAGAATACGGTGTCAGTCCCGCCGCCGTTAAAAGCTCTCCCGGAACGAAAATGCTCATCATTGCCGAATTTTGCGGTTTTGCAAGTGCCTGAATGATATTTTTCATGACCACCCGCGCCGCATACTGCCCGGACAACGGAAGCTCCCTGTCAGGAAGCAGCTGTAATTTTTTCTCCTGAAGCCGGTATCCGGCAAGCAGAAGACGGCGGGCTTTTACCGGGTCTTTTAAAGCTTCATTTCCCACCATATTTCCAAATTTTTCTATAATATCCATTCGTGTTCTTTCCTACCTTTTTGTTCTGATTTTCAGCAATATCTGTTCTGCATGTTTTTGAACAAACCAATGTTTATTATAGCAAGTTGTAGGGAATTGTAAATGTTTTATTGTTTTTATTATCTTTATTTTAACAATATTTATATAGACTCTATTGGCATTTTATAGACCAGGTGTCCATTTTCTTGTTCTATAAAATAATATTTTCAAGATACTTCACTATTGTTCTATATATATATCAGTAGATTTTATTTTTACACTAACTCTAACACTACAGTTACTAAAATATATCACCCTAAACGATATAAGCATATTCTATTTTACATCTGCCTATATTTATCAGTTATTAAAATAATTATACATTTTTGCAAGCATAATAGCAAGCTTTACATTAACTCAAATTCTCCAGTTACTAAAATATGTAGATATATGAGAATATCGAGAAGACTGTTTTACACTAACTCAAATTCTCCAATTACTAAAATCCACATGAGGTTGCAAACCTTGTTGAGCAGGTTTTACACTAACTCAAATTCTCCAGTTACTAAAATATTCCCCAGTACCGTTACTGCCACTTATTAGTTTTACACTAACTCAAATTCTCCAGTTACTAAAATAAGCAGACGGCTACAAAAAAGCCAAGTACAGTTTTACACTAACTCAAATTCTCCAGTTACTAAAATAATGGAATGTATTTAATCATGGTACTTTTGGTTTTACACTAACTCAAATTCTCCAGTTACTAAAATATGTGAGTGTATTCCCTAAGCGTGTTGGGGGGTTTTACACTAACTCAAATTCTCCAGTTACTAAAATTAAAAGCCGCTTCAAACAGTGCAGCAATCGGTTTTACACTAACTCAAATTCTCCAGTTACTAAAATCTATAGTTACTAGATCCCACAGTCAGGTTTGTTTTACACTAACTCAAATTCTCCAGTTACTAAAATTACCTGTCTTGCAAAAGTGCAAGACGTTCAGTTTTACACTAACTCAAATTCTCCAGTTACTAAAATAAAACATATGTCAGATAAATCCAGAAATTAGTTTTACACTAACTCAAATTCTCCAGTTACTAAAATAGTCTTCTCACTTCATCAACGAGCAGACTTGTTTTACACTAACTCAAATTCTCCAGTTACTAAAATTTATTAGTAGTCTAAATATCGGTAATGCCAGTTTTACACTAACTCAAATTCTCCAGTTACTAAAATAAGTCGCAATACTTGTTGAAGCAATCGTCTGTTTTACACTAACTCAAATTCTCCAGTTACTAAAATCTATCCACGTGTTGAATTGTACCATCCACTGTTTTACACTAACTCAAATTCTCCAGTTACTAAAATTTGGAAATATGGGTTCTGGAAAATCCACGCGTTTTACACTAACTCAAATTCTCCAGTTACTAAAATTAACAAACGCAATGTTAAAACTGTGCGAAAGTTTTACACTAACTCAAATTCTCCAGTTACTAAAATCTTCAATCTGGATACTCTGGTTACGGAGTTGTTTTACACTAACTCAAATTCTCCAGTTACTAAAATATACGGAGGCTCAAATCCGGATGAGGGGTTGTTTTACACTAACTCAAATTCTCCAGTTACTAAAATAATTACGAAGTATGGCTTGCACACTGGGGAGTTTTACACTAACTCAAATTCTCCAGTTACTAAAATTATAGACATATAGCGAAAAGCAAGGGCAGGTTTTACACTAACTCAAATTCTCCAGTTACTAAAATGCATTGCCGGGGCTATTGCGGCCATGAAAAGTTTTACACTAACTCAAATTCTCCAGTTACTAAAATGGTGTGCAGGGATAAATATTCTTACATCAGGTTTTACACTAACTCAAATTCTCCAGTTACTAAAATGCATTGCCTTGGTTTCAAATTCAACCTTTAGTTTTACACTAACTCAAATTCTCCAGTTACTAAAATATCAAAATTACTATTATGAAATGTAATATCTTTCACAAAAAGCCATCATAAACATTTCAGTAACTACTAACGTTATGATTATACCATATTCCCATTCATTAAAAAAGCCTTTTCTTCCGAATGTATTTCTTCTTTTTTCACTTCTTTTCCTATTAACGTATCATTGATTAATTTTAAAACGACCATATTTTTGTCTTCTTCTAAATAGCCTTTCATTCCAATTTTATGTACATTATTTTGTATCACTCTATAGATTTCTTTCTCACTCCATTCTTTGTAATAAGGATAATTGTTATTTATAAAATTTTGTACCTTTTCGATATCTGGGAAAATAAAATCTTCTTCATTAAATACATGAATTCCCTCTATTGTGGATTCTGTAACATAAACATATTGATATAAACTTGTTGTAAATATAAAATAAACATCATATTTTCTGGCTATATTTTCACATTCTTTAACTACATATTCATATTCTTCATTTGTCAATAAATGGTCGACATTCTCCCATATAATCATTGTTTTTTCCGGATTCATATCTAATAATTGCACTATAATATCCATGCAAAGCTTTGCCAATTCAAAATTTGCTGCTTCTTCAATATGCCGGTTATCTGCCAGATACACATCAGATTTTTGAACAATATCCCACAAAGCTGAATATTGATAATCTAACTGGAGATTTGTAATACTCCTTTCCAGCCTTTGGTTCAGCAACAAATAAATTTGCGTTAATTTCTCATCAATAAAACTTATCTGCTGCTGACAATCAAATTCATTTAAGAAATACTGTATACATTGCGCAAGCAGACCGCTTTTCCCCAACTTTATTGTTTCTATCATGCTTTCTCTATCGGCATACTTTATTAATCGGAAATATTTTCTTCCAACTTCTTCTCCATCTAAACGAATCACCCCTTTACTTTTTTCTTCATAATCCATATATTTCTCATTAGAAAAATATTTTTTTATAATGTTAAGAATTTGCTTTTTCCTCACAATATTTTGTCCACAGAGTTGTGTAACCGGTTCTATATTCACTTCTACCGTTCTATCAATTTGAGATATCTGCAAAATCATATAACAATCATCCTTTCCGTACCTATGCATTCTTCTTGTAATGACCTGCTCCCCACCAATATCTTCATGTCCTGATATTGTTTTTCTGTAATTGAAATTAATCGTACATTTCCCTTTGGTGGAACAATTTTTTTAATTCTTTTCTCAATGCGTTCTGCAAATTCCTTGCTTGGACACGTCCTCACATATACAGAATATTGCATCATTACAAAACCTTCCTTCATTATATTTTTTCTAAATTGCCGATATGCCCTCTGTTCTTCCCCTGTTTGTACAGGCAAATCAAACATACACAACATTCTCATTATCTTATATTTCATCCTCTTGTCCTATATAATCTACTACAAACGGAAAACAAATACTGTCACGTTTTCCCATAACCAATGATGCCACCTGTTCCACATATGTTTCTAACATATTGCAGATATACATTTTCTTATTTTGATACTTGATTTTATGGTTCAATATATTTACTATTTTCCTGCGATGTTCTGATGAAAAATATTCTTCTTCCTGCAACAACTGATATACATAATAATCTACAATGGGACGAATCGGTTCAATCAAATCATCGCATAAATTAAATCTGTTGTATTCATTTTTATGATGTATGCCAATCTGTGGATTAAGTCCATATCCCACACATACTCTGGACAAATAGGACCGAATAATGGCATAACCGTAATCCAGTCCCGAATTTAATAATATGTCTTCATTTCCTCTGGAAAATGTTGTTCCCATCAAAGTATTAAAATATATCTTTGCAGTATGCGCTTCCCTATTTGTAATATCTCCGGGCTGTATCTGTTCCATATAGTCATACATTTTGCTATATGCAGATTTGTCTTTCTCCAGCAATTCTAAAACCTGACATTGATTAACAATTTTCTGCTGAACAATTTCTATCCATAAATGATCTTTATTCTGTTCTGTAAAATAATTAATCTGCTTTAACTGAACTTTAGTTGCTCTGCTATGATTCACTAATGCCCCATAGATTCCTACCGGTTGATGCGTTGTATCAGATATAACAAGTTCAATTCCATATTCAGCAAACGTCGTTAATGTCCTCACTGTAATTGTTGTCGTTAGGTTATCCATCACTATCACTGAAATATCTTCCAACGGAATCCACACATCTTTTTCCGAGCCTTTTGATATAATCAAATTGTTTAATTTGACTTTTATGCAAACTTCATTTTCAATCATAATTACACGATATGCCATTTGCCCCTCCTTTTTTGTACAAAAAAAGGAACATCTGTCGATGTTCCTTAGTTTCGGCATAAAGCCTTGTTTTAGTAGCTCTGGAAAACTTGAGTTAGTGTAAATAATTTTCCATAGCTATATGTTACAACTAACGAAACACTTTGTCAACATTCAAATGAAAATATTTCTTTTTCTATAATATATTGATTTCCCAGAATATCTACACGAATCTTTTTTATTGATGTCGTCTTGCTCAGTCCCACCGTATTTTGTTTATTAAACTTTGCTCTGTCAACAGGTTTTGTTTCAATATAATTTCTCTGCGCTGGCATTGTTCGTGACTGAAATCTCTCTGTAAAAATCTCTCCATCTTTTTCATATTGAATAATATCATTTTTATAAAACGACAATTTAAATTCATATCCCAGTGCTTCCAAGTCTGCTCTGCTTTGTCCTTCCTGCAACATTTTTTCCTGTTGTAGAATTCGTGTATATGCTTCTTCATCAATCACCGATTTCCCTGCTATAAATTTTATATCAGACTGCTTTATTCCAATCAGATAATACTTCTTGTCATTTTTGTTATAATATACGTCCATTCTATATGGATTTAATTTTTCCAGAATAACCTTTCTGCTATTTTTTTCATATCCATACTTATGAGAAATATCTATACATGAATTCACCTCACCATCTACATATTTTAAACTGACAATTTTCGGTCCATTGTTCTTTTTCGCATATTTACGTACCCAGTCACCTGTTTCTTTTTCATACTGCACAAAAGGATTTTTAGCATCTTTATATCTCTCACATATTTCTAATAAAGAGGTAAATGTTTTTGGATCATTTTTTGCCATCAAAAAACTATCCTGTTTTTCTTTTTTTATCATCTCGGCAAATTTTTTATATCCGTCTATACTGCGAATATCCTTGATTTTACTAATTTTATATACTTTACCATCTAAATTTCTTGTTCCATAAATGGTTTGATTGCACAACGCACGGTTACATTTTTTATCAACCATATGCCAATATTTTACGTGTTTTTCCGCTTCTTTAATATTGTTTCTGATTTCCACCCATTTTTGTCCATACAGACAATTCTTATATACCTCCTTTGTCATATTCTTTTTCCACATCTCAGTATTCAGAAGTTCACCTGTTTCAAAATCAATAAACTCACCCTGCAACTTTCTAAAAGCATCATATCCCATTTGCGAATATACAATTAACAGGGCATCTACTGCATGATGCGCAAAAGATTCTTCCCGATTCTTATCTAATCTCATATTCTTCCGCATCTGACTTGTAAAACTACCACGAATAACTGACACTTTTGTTCCTGTTTCATTTACTTTAAAAAAACTCTGCAATGTATTTAAAACAACTCTTGAAGCATATCTGGTATCATTGAGATTTCTATTAATAAAGCCCTTCAGAACATCAATTTTTGTAATGTCTTTCATAAATAATAAATTTTCGACTTTTTTGTAATTTATCTTTTTATTTCGATGAAGCTCGTTCACCTTAGCTACATACTCATTCCAGCCCCAATTCCGCTGTGTCATTGTTAAATACTTATACGGTATTGTCTGACTCTTCGCCTGATTCTCCGTTGCATAAACTAATACTTTATTATTTCTAGTGTCATTAAATGAAACTGACAATGGTATAATATGATCTATTTCATACACCTCCGGAGCTGTCAGCAGCTGATTAAGATCAATATTTTTCCCTGAGTAAAGACATATGCCGTCCTGCTCATTCCACAATTTTAACTTTAATGCCAGCTGCTTGTGATTTCTGAAATGTGCCGATGTAATGGCAATTCCATATTCTGCTTTTATTCTCGCAATGATATCTTTTAATTCTTTTTCATTTCTGCTTTGTTCTTTCTTTATGCGTTCCTTTTGTTCATCATCGTTTTTATCCCGTGGCATCTCAATAACGACTAATTCCGGAGTGCCATATTTTTTTATCACTGCATTTAATGCTTTAACTGCAATATGCGCAGAACGCACTACTACAGGATTGTATATTCCTTTTATAATTGCTTTCTCCGGAATATACTTTAAACCTTTATAAAGTTCATCTGATGACTTCACTAACTTCATCTCACTCAGTAATGTCATCTGCTCTTTTGTCTGTTCATACATTTCCGGTATGAGAATATTTATTAATTTTAATGAAAAAGAGTGCCACTTGCTAAATAATGAGTTCTCTTTTTTTCTTACATTAATTAAACACTCCATTTCATCTTCACTCATTCCCAAACCGGAATTGATAAATTCCCTCTGAATAGATTCATGCTCTGTATTCAATGTAAGTATTCGTCCAATTTCATCAAGTTCTGCCCGCTCATATTCGTCTATATCTTTTCCTATACCAGCTAATGCCTTTTTCATTTTTCGATATGCTTCAAATGAATGATAAATACGTTTTTCATCTTTATTTCTTCTTGCGCCTTCTATCGTTTCCACATTTTCACCAGATACTGCACATACGATTTTTTCTACATTTACACGTTCTGAATTTTTTATTGTTTCAACAATCTGCCGCTTTTCCTCTTCATTAAGCTTTCGTCCTCCAATCGTTAAATTATTAAGGTCATTTAACAAATTAAATTCCTGTGCAGAATAAGATGCTGCTGCTGCTCTCATTTCTTCCGGAAAAACGGAGCATTTTCCAATTAATTTCTCAAAAATGTTTTCTTCTGTTATATAATTTCCCGTCGATTTATCAATTCGGGTTGTATATATACCATAATCTGTTCTTGATTTTTCAGTTCCCGGACCTTCGTAATATTTGCGTTTTCTGCTAAATATTCTTTGATATTTTTCTATAAAATCATTCGTTAGTTCAGGATAATATTTTGATTGTGCTTCTAAAATTGTATCAATTTCTTTCTTGTATGCACTAAATGTATAAACATTGCTAAGTACTGTTTTGTCACCATTTTCTTCTACTATAATTTGTCCACGGTACGCACCATATTTTTTAAATCGCTCTAACTGAATCTGACATGGATACTTTGTTTCTAACTCCTGCTGATTAATCTGAATTCCTTTCTGATACTCACTGCCGCCTTCCGTGCTTTCTTCAAAATCATCAAGATAAGAAATCCCTCTGTGTTTTAAACTGTTATAAAGTACAACATATAACTCGTCCATTGTAATTTTCTCTTGTAACGCACGTACTTTTAATTCTAAAGAATAAAGATTAATATTTTTCGGTATTATAAATCCTTCAGCACCCCATAACTTTTTAAAATCTTCAAGTCTTGTATGTTGTCTTCTTTTCAATCTTCGAGCCTGACGAAATTCACGTCTTTTAACATTCTCCGACACCTCTGCGCAATTAAATAAATCTGCCACTGTTTCCAGTACGTTTCCTGTATCTGAATCAACTACAGCTAAACCTACTGATGCAATACCAATGTCCAACCCAATATTAATTCCCATAATTCTATCTCCTTCATATTCATTCTTACTTTGCAATCATTGCAATTTCTATATATTATATATATCACCCTATGTTAGAATTGTCAACGATATGGCATTTTAATTTTCTAAGCATATAAGCCTTTTACCTATTTAATCCAACAATATGCCAAAAACTCCCCGGCACAAAATGCCGGGGAGTTCCCTTTTCCATTATAAATATTCATTTGTGTTAAGTGCCGCCACTTATTCCTCTACGTGCAGCAGCTCGTGCGCGCGATGTGATAATGGTTTTTCAAAATATTCCCTGTAGCAGGCCTGAACGGAAGGATTTTCGTGTGAAAATCTGATACTGTTATGACGGTCAAGACCATAAAGCACATTTTTGCGGGCTTCAACGTCTGAGGCATCTTCTTTGTATGGCTGTCCGCCGCCATTGATACAGCCGCCCGGACAGGACATGATTTCCACAAAATCGTAATGCACTTCTTTGTTTCTGATGGCATTCATCAGGCGGCGTGCGTTGCCAAGTCCGCTGGCAACCGCCACACGGATATCCGTTCCCGCAAGATTAAACTTTGCTTCTTTCCAGCCGTCCAGACCACGCACGGACTGGAATGCATCTGCCTCCGGATTTTTACCGGTTACCAGAAAATAAGCGCTTCTAAGCGCAGCCTCCATAACACCGCCCGTTGCACCAAATATAACACCTGCACCGGTACCACTGCCTAATGGGTCGTCAAATTCGTCCTCACCAAGTTCCTCCGGTTTGATGAAAAATGCTTTAAACATTCGCTCAACTTCTCTTGTTGTAAGTACTGCATCAACATCTTTTCCGCCGTCCCATGTACACTCATCTTTTTTCGCGATACACGGCATAATTGATACGCAGAATATCTTTTCCGGGTCCACACCGAGTTTTTCGGCATAATAAGACTTTGTTACCGCACCAAACATCTGCTGTGGTGACTTTGCGCTTGAAAGTCTACCTGCCATATCCGGGAACTGGCTCTTTATGAACTTTACCCAACCCGGACAGCAGGAGGTAAACATCGGAAGCCCCGACTCCTTAATCTCCGGAAGCCGGTCAAGGAACTCGCTTCCTTCTTCCATGATAGTCATATCGGCGGCAAAGGTTGTGTCAAATATGTAGTCAAAACCAATTCTTCTAAGTCCTGCAACCAGTCTTTGTGCTGTTGCAAAATCTTTTGAAAGTCCGAAGCTTTCGCCCCATGCTGTTCTTACGGCAGGTGCTACCTGTACCACCGTTATGATATCCTCATTTTCCACAGCATCAAGCACAATACCTACATCGTCACGCTCTGTCAGCGCACCGACAGGACAACTGCTCACACATTGTCCGCACAATGTGCAGGCAGTTTCATGGATTTTGTGGTTTCCACGCACATTTACAGTTGTACGGGAACCGGTATTTACAACGTCCCACACGTGCATACCCTGAATATTGTCGCATACCTGCACACAGCGCATACACTTGATACATTTTCTTGCATCACGGATTAGTGGAAATGTTTTATCCCAGTTGTCCTTTTCTAATATTGAATCATACGGCATTTCTGAAATGTTCAGTTCATTTGCCAGTGACTGCAATGTACAATTTCCGCTTCTGATACAGGTACCGCATTTATAATCATGCTGGGAAAGTATCAACTTTACATTGGTCTTTCTGGTTGTACGCACCTTCCTGGAGTTTGTGTATACTACCATGCCCTCCTCAACGAAATTATTACAGGCTGTAACACAGCGTTCTGTACCCTCAACCTCTACAACACAGACTCTGCACGCACCAATCTCATTGATGTCTTTCAGATAACACAAGGTTGGTATCGTTTCACCAATGGATTTGGCAGCATCAAGGATTGTCGTACCTTCTTTTACGGATACATCACGTCCATTAATCTTTAAATTTACCATTTTTCTTCTCTGCCTCCTCTGAATGAACCGAAACCAAAATGGTCACATCGTAAACAGCGTCCTGATTCCTGACACGCTTCTTCACATGAAAAACCATATTCGATTGGCTCAAAGTCTTTCTTTCTGTCTGCGGCATCACGGAGTGCTACCTCAACCCGTCCGCAAGGCTCTTTGTCTTCATAACCGGCATAAGGTATCTCGACATCACTTGTAATCTGATGGTGGAAGCCTAAATATTCATCAATATTGGCTGCTGCCACCTTTCCTGCCGCAATTGCCCTGATAACGGTTGCCGGGCCGGTAACGCAGTCTCCGCCTGCAAATATTCCTTTGTGATCCTTGATTTCACTGGTATCAAGTGCCTCAATCGTACCACGCTTCACCGTAACACCATGCTCCTCAAAATATCTTGTTTCGATACCCTGTCCGATTGCCACAACAATCAGATCACACGGAATCAGCACCTCAGCCTTTTGTGCTGTCTTCGGGGCTGGTCTGCCACCTCTTATTTTACTGATCATCTGCGGCTGTACCCAAAGACCGACAGCCCTGTCATGCTCGTCTTTTTCTATTCTTACCGGTGACATCAGTTCAAGAATATCGCAGCCTTCTGCTTCTGCGCCCTCAACTTCTTCTTCAAGCGCCGTCATGTCTGCCTTACGTCTTCTGTATACAATGCTTACCTTTTCTGCCCCCAGTCTGACAGAAGAACGGGCAACGTCCATTGCTACATTACCGCCGCCGATAACAACGACTTTCTTGCCTGTATAATCCGGCATTTCATCATCGCCGATGACACGAAGCATTTCAACTGCTGAAGTCACACCTTCTTTCGCATCCTCACCTTCAATGCCCATCTTTTTGTCTGCATGGGCACCGATTGAAATGTACATCGCATCGTATTCTTTATGTAACTCCTCAATTGTCACATCGACACCGACACTGACATTTTTACGAACCTCAATGCCTGTAGAAAGAATGGAGGCAATCTCATCATCTAACTTCTTTCGCGGCAGTCTGTAATTCGGGATTCCGTATCTTAACATACCGCCAAGCTGTTTTCTCTGTTCAAAGATTGTAACCTTATGTCCCATCAGTGCCAGATAATACCCAGCACTCAGTCCGCCAGGACCTCCGCCGATAATTGCAACCTTCTTTCCGGTGGCTTCACCACATTCCGGCACCGGAACATTTCCTGCATTATCCACAGCCATTTTCTTCAAACCTCTGATATTGACAGGTGCGTCAATCAGTGTTCTCTTACATCTGTTTTCACATGGATGTTCACAAATATAAGCACAGGTTGTCGGCAGCGGATTATCCCTTCTGATTAAGCGCACTGCATCGGCATATCTTTTTTCATGCACAAGTGCAATATAACCCGGAATATCCACACCTGCCGGACAGGACTTCACACAGGACACCGGCTGGTTGCTGTTACATGAACAAAAACCTCTCTCAATATGGGATTTAAAATCATCTTCACAGCCATCAATACATTTTAATACCAGCTTTGCCGCCTCATATCCAATCGCACAGTCCGCTGAGTAATAGATGCCCTCTGCCGTAAGCCTGATGACATCAAGCGTTTCCTGTGTTGCATTGCCGTCCAGCACATCATCAAAAAGTCTGGCAAGCTGTCTTAAACCCACACGGCATGGGACACATTTGCCACATGACTGTGCAAGACACATTTTTATAAATGATCTGGTAAGGTCAATCGTACACAATCCCGGCGGGCTTGCGACAATTCTGCGTTCCAGATCCTGATACAAAGACTCCATTGTTACCTGAGCCTTATCCTTTGTTATAATTGTTAATCTGCTCAAAATCTGCTCCATTCCTGCGTGTGAAACATTTATTTATATTATGTGTCGTATTAATATAGTCATACATTTCACCGCAAAACATTCTTACGCAATATTTTACACAATAATTTACTAAAAATAAAGCAAAGTTATTTTTTTCACATAGTTATGGTGTTAGTATGAACGAAAATACAAAACAGCCGGCAGTCCCGTTTTATCAGGTCTGCCGGCTGTCTGCCGTTATTATCCCATCACAAAGTCCAATGGGATTATCTTAACTTATTCTTGATTTCATTTTCAATCTTTTCTACAAATTCGTCCAGTGTAAGAACGGTTGTGTCTGCTTCGCCGTGAAGTCTGTAAGATACCGTCTTGTTTTCCTGTTCGTTGAAACCGATGACAAGCAGATATGGTACTTTCTGAATCTGACCTTCACGCATACGGTAGCCAAGCTTTTCAGCACGGTCATCTAATTCCACTCTGACGTTCTTTTCTTCGAGGGCATCACAGATTTCATGTGCGTATGCCATGATTTCTTCGTTGTCAGTCTTAACCGGCATTACCTTGACCTGAACCGGTGCGAGCCATGTCGGAAGATTACCCTTTGTTTCCTCTAAGATGTAAGCCATAAATCTGTCGAGTGAACCAAGGATTGCTCTGTGAAGAACAACCGGTGTCTTCTTTTCGCCGTCCTTATCAATATATGACAGGTTGAATTTTGCTGGAAGACAGAAGTCAAGCTGACATGTTGATAAGGTGTATTCGTTGCCGACAGCCGGTTTTACATTGACATCAAGCTTCGGACCGTAGAAAGCGGCTTCGCCGATTTCTTCGGTGTATTCGATACCGAGGTCATTCATAACTTCTCTTAATGCATTTTCTGCCTTATTCCACATTTCATCATCATCGTGATACTTTTCCTTATTTTCAGGGTCACGTAAAGACAGTACACAGCGGTAATCTGTAATACCGAAATCCTTGTATGTGCTGAAAATCAAATCTACAACCTTTGTAAATTCATCTTTAATCTGTTCCGGTGTTACAAACAGATGCGCATCGTTCTGGCAGAAATGTCTTCCTCTTTCGATACCCTTTAATGTTCCGCTGGCTTCAAAACGGAAGTCGTGTGCGATTTCACCGATACGGATTGGTAAATCCTTATAGGAATGCATTCTGTTTGCATAAATCATCATGTGGTGCGGACAGTTCATCGGTCTTAATACGAATGATTCACCATCCACTTCCATTGCCGGGAACATATTTTCCTTGTAGTGGTCCCAGTGACCTGATGTCTTGTAGAGATTTACTGTACCGACACAAGGGGTCATGACATGAAGGTAGCCGAGTTTTCTTTCCTTATCTTTAATGTAGTTTTCCAGTTCCTGCCAGATTGTGTAACCCTTTGGTAAAAACATCGGAAGACCACGCCCGATAAGGTCGTCCACCATGAACAGTCCCATGTCTTTACCGATTTTTCTATGGTCTCTTTCCTTTGCTTCTTCAAGCAGTCTTAAATGATCTTCGAGTTCTTCCGGTGTTGGGAAGCATACGCCGTAAATTCTCTGTAATACCTTATTCTTGCTGTCACCCTTCCAGTATGCGCCGGAATGTCTGATTAACTTAAAGTTGCGGCATAATTTTACGTTGTCTACGTGCGGTCCACGGCAGAGGTCTGTGAAATCACCCTGCTCGTAGCAGGAAATTGTACCGTCTTCCAGATTGGAAATGAGGTCTAATTTATATTCATCATTTTTGAACATTTCCATAGCTTCTTCTTTGGAAATCTCTTTTCTGATAATCTTCTTGCCGGATTTTGCAATCTTTTTCATTTCTTTTTCAATTGCTGTAATATCCTCATCACGGATAACGGCATCTCCCAGATCGACATCGTAGTAGAAGCCTTCTGCTACAACCGGTCCTACCCAGAACTTTGCCTGTGGGAAAAGATGCTTGATTGCCTGTGCCATTAAATGCGCGCAGGAATGGTTTAATGTGCTTAACTGTTCATCTTCTTTAAAATTTACCATTGTGATTTCTCCTTTTCTTGATTTATATTGAAAAAAAGCACCCTCAGATACTATAACAATATCTAAGGGTGCTTACACACGGTTCCACCTTACATTTCACTCTTTGCTTATAACGCAGCTACACGGTAACGCTTCAAAACCTTGATTTCTTCTACGCACAGCTCGGGAATGGTCTTCATGTACCTTTTACATAAACAGCTTCCACCAAATGCTGCTCTCTCTGTATGTTCCGGATACACTACTGTTTCTGTCATCGCTTTTTCAATATAGTTTTTTGTTTTTCTGAGTGCTATTGTAGCACAATGCATTTTTTTTCACAATAGGTTATTTTATAGAATTGATTCTTTTACAAAATCAACTACTTCCATATTCTTTTTTTCAATATTCTCATCGTGTTCCATTTCTTCCAGTGTCATCCAGTAGTAATGCCTGCCGTTTAAAACAAAATCCGTCTGTCTGGTCTGCTCCGGAAAATGGTGTATCTTTAATTCATATAATCTGTGATTATAAACTCTATTCTCTCCATGGCTGACAGAATATTTTTCCTGTACTCTTGATGTAATGTAATGACATTCCATATCTTCCCTATTCAATGCCAAATCTGCTGCAACTCTGTCCAGAATAGAATTTTCATTATCTCTATCCATTGTCTTATAATTCAGAAAAAGTTTGCAGTCCCATTTTTCATCATAATAGACAAGAAATTTCTGCTTGTTTTCTGTAAACAAATTTCTTATTACTACCAGTGAATGATTATGCTGTATCATATCTAAACCTGTTATATCTTTCATTAAATCGTTATAGTCGTATTTATCCTTATACATATGAAAAATATCTTTTGCTATCTTCATACAATATAAAATACCTATCATACAAAAAATCGTTTTTAATACAATACCGGGAATCCCCAAAATATCATCATAACTAGCTGTAAACACTGAAAGCAAAAATGAAACTCCTGCAATAATTGTATCTATTGCGACTTTATTTCCGATAAATTCTCTTTTCTTTTCCAGAAGTAATTCTAAGTCCTTTTTATCTATTAATAACCTCATTATCCCACCTTATGTAACCTTTTAACAAATTATAACTGAATTTATCGAATAGCACAAGAAATTTTGACTTTTATCTTTATTTATACTATACTTCTTGCGCAGATAATGAATTACATTATTTTCGTGCTTCTGGCATATTACAGCAGCATTTTAAAGACATTTGAAAGGATACCGATTTATGAAATCATCAGATACAACACAAAATTCTCCCGGAAATTCAAAGGAAAATGTTCAGACACGTTCACAGGACAATCCCTTGGGATATGAAAAAGAATCCAAGCTTTTAGTCGGATTTGCGATTCCCTGCATTATTTCCATGCTGGTAACGGCACTTTACAACATTGTCGACCAGATTTTTATCGGACAGGGTGTCGGAATGCTCGGAAATGCGGCAACCAATATTGCCTTTCCGCTTTCGACCACCTGCACGGCGATTTCCCTTTTACTCGGAATCGGCAGTGCCACCAACTTTTCACTCCACCTCGGTGCCGGTGAAAAAGACGAATCCGCAAAATACGCAGGAAATGGCATGTGCCTTATGGCAGTTTTCGGAATCAGCCTTTTCCTTCTGACAACGATTTTTCTGACACCGATGCTGAAATTTTTCGGCGCAACCACAGACGTGCTTCCGTATGCAGAAGCTTATACGCGCATTACGGCAATCGGCTTTCCGTTTCTGATTGCCAACACCGGCATGAGTAAATTGATTCTGGCTGACGGCAGCCCGCGCTACTCCATGATTTCCATGCTGATTGGCGCTGTTGTGAATACGATTTTAGACCCTGTTTTTATTTTTGTCCTGAATATGGGTATGACCGGTGCAGCGCTTGCAACGATTATCGGACAGATAATTTCATTTTGTATCAGCCTGCGCTATATGTTTCATTTTAAAACAATACGGCTGACAAAAGACAGCTTTCATGTCACCGGAAAACACTGCCGCAACATTTTCATGCTGGGTGCGAGTGCCTGCTTTAACCAGATTGCCATGACCGTTGTACAGATTGTCATGAACAACACGCTTGCACACTACGGCGCGCAGTCCGTATACGGCGGTGATATTCCGCTTGCCTGCTCCGGCATTATTACAAAGGTCAATATGATTTTTATGTCCTTTGTCATCGGTATTTCACAGGGAACACAGCCGGTTATCGGATTTAACTACGGTGCTAAAAAATACCGCCGCGTAAGCAATACCTACCTGCTGGCGCTTAGTGCCGCTTCGGTGTTGTCCGTGATTGCATTTATCTGTTTTCAGTTTTTTCCACGGCAGATTATCAGTGCTTTCGGAAACGGAAGCGAACTGTATTTCCAGTTTTCGGAGCGTTACTTTAGAATTTATATGTTCCTTACAATTATCAACGGAATCCAGCCGGTAACGTCTAACTTTTTCAATTCTATCGGCAAATCTCGGCTGGGTGTTTTTATGTCACTGACAAGACAGATTCTATTCCTGCTTCCGCTGATTGTCATTTTCCCGATTTTTATGGGAATTGACGGCGTGATGTATGCCGGTCCGATTGCGGACGGCGCGGCAGCGGTTGTCTGCGGTTATTTTACCGTGCGGGAACTTAAGGAATTAAAACAGCTTGAAAATAATGCTGCTGTAAATTAAAAAATGCAGGGGAAAGACTTCGTTAGAAACTTCTTTCCCCTGTTTTTTCTTATTTATCTGTATTACATTGTCTACGGCTGTCAAAACTTCTTTTACAAATTTTTCTATTCGTTGGTTATCATTTCCATGTAAGGCAATACGTGAAATCCGTTCTTTTCATAAACTTTTACTGCCCGTTCATTTTCTTCTTCCACTTCCAGACGAATGACACAGCCTGCATAGGTCTTTTTGACATGCTCTATAAAGCGGCTTCCGATTCCAAGTCCTCTGTAGGAATCTTTGATATAAATGTCTTCAATCCATGCACACGGCTTGCCAAATTCCGTTGAAAAGCTTTTTGCCACCATGCCATAGCCCTGTATTTCGCCTGAATCCGGTGCGGCAAATATGTATCCGTCCAGATACGGATTTTCTCCCGTACACGCCTCTATATCCTGTAAAAATATATTTTCTGAACCGTTGCTAAATACCGCCGGAGATGTATAAAACACCCGCATCATTTCAATCACGGCTTGCTTGTCCCCTGCGGTCATCTTTCTGATATTTGTATTACTGCTCATGTTTTTCCTTTCTGCTTTACTGTTGTAAAGATTTTTTACTTTCTATATTTCTGCCTGTATGATGTGTCCGAAGTTCATTTCATCTTTAAAAAGGTCATATACATATGCTGAACTTTCCTTATATAAACCGGTTTCTTCATCCTGGAGCTTTTCAAATACTTCTGAATTATAAAACTTATTCATTGCTTCATCATATTCCATTTCCTGCTGGACAGTAAGCATTTCAATAATGTCCTGAATGATATACTCCATTAACTGCTGTTGTAAACTCAACTCAATCTTCCACCTTTCTTAAAAGTCTGATACTTTTTTCTGTATGAAACGAATATTGTGAAGATGTTTTCTTATATACCATGCCTTTTAATAATGTTTGAAAATCTATTATTTCATTTTCATACTGACGAAATAACAATGCCATGTTATCGTCTGCTACCGGTCCGATAACAATATCATATTTATTATCCTGATTGCATAATATATCCTCTATGTTGTCAAAGGAATGATTTCTGTTATTCATAACAAATCTTGCCCATTCCTCTGTTGTCTGTTCCCCAAAATCTTTTATTTTAATCCCCGGCAGTTCTCTAAAATCATCTTGTATATCAAAAACATTTAAAACCGGACTACCACCATAAATTTTAGCTACCCTCACTGCCATTCTTTCTGCCTGCTCTCTTATATCCGTCAGATAAAATCCTATTCCGAAATCTTTATACGGTCTGCACATTGCAAGATTAATACTGTTGATACCTGTATTGCTTCCATGATATAATCTCATTCCTTTAGATAACTATAAAAACAACGAAGCCCGTTAGCCCTTGTGGTTAGCGGGTTTTCGCTGTTCTATACTTGTTGCAAAATCCGCTTCGGTCAAATCTCGGTCAAATTTTTCTAAAGGAATATCTGTTGATTTTATTCTTTAAACTATATCTTCATACAGGTTTTGTAGCTTTTCCATTTCTGATTTTGCTTTGTTGTCTGTGACGTGCGTATACAAATCCAATGTGAACGCAATCGAATAGTGTCCAAGAAACGTTTGTACCACTTTCGCTTCAATACCTGCTTCAAAACACCTTGTGGCAAAAGTATGTCGAAGTGCGTGAGGATAGAAGTGAGGTATCGGCTCAAAACTTGTCTTATTCTTCTTTGCGATGCACTCACGCTCTTTATTGATTGCTTTCTCTATCCCGTCCAATGTAACTTGAAATGCCCGTTCTGAAATCGGCTTTCCATTCATGCCGAGAAAAACAAGATTTTCAAATCCCTCTAATGGTGTCCATTCTTCACACATCATTTGCAACTCTTTTACTTGAATCCGCTGACGCTTCAATGCTTTGTATACGCTCTCCTGCATAGGAATCGTTCGCATACTGTTCTTTGTCTTTGGTGTCTGATACTTAAACACATATTTTTTTGTTTCTATATCTTTGATATACACCAATGTCTTATTAATCGATATTTCCCTTTTCTGAAAGTTAATATCTTCCCAAGTCAATCCCCGTAATTCTCCACTCCGAAGCCCTGTTCCCAATGCAACCAAAATCATATTTTCATGCATGCGACCTTTTGCGTGCTCCACCACTTCTCGTTGTTCCTCTACAGTCAGAACACGAATGTCTTTTTTCTTTGTTTTTGGGATATCCACGCCTGCACATGGATTAAATGTGATAATACGATTATGTACAGCATATTTGAACATCGCATTAAGAATGTTATATACATCACGAATTGTTTTGGTACTGAAATCTTTATCCGCCATATTCTGAAGCAGATGTTCAATCAGAATCGGTGTGAAATCTGTTACCCGATATTTCCCTATCTGCTTTTCAATATAACGACGGTAAAAATCATCATATCGCACTTGTGTGCTTTCTTTTATGCTCCGCTTTTTATGGGTATTAAGCCATACATCAAACCACGCATTAAGAGTAACATTATCTCCTTTTCCCTTTATTCCATGCTTAACCTCATACCGCAAATCTTCCATTTCCTGCACAAGTTTTTTCAAATCGGCATTATCTTTTGTATACGTTTCTCCTTTGTAATAAAACCGTCCTCTATAAATGCCACTTTTTCTTTGCATGATTCCAGACGGCAATGTATTTCCTTGTAAGTCCTTGCCCAATTTACACTCCTTTCCCAACAAGGTACTACAAACTAATTTATAAAATATTATATCCTCTTAGTTCTCTATACCGCAACTACTTCATACCTATTTTTTATATTATGCCCCTCGTTTTCTCTTAGAAAACAGTCTAAAACCTCAGTTCGTATTAAAATTTTGTTTCCTATCCTTATCACAGGAATCTTCTCCCATGCTATCAAGTTTCTAAGATTATTCCGTCCAATCCCTGTATACGCTGACGCTTCATTCACTGTCATTGCTGTTTTCCTCTGTCTGATACTCTCCGTCAAATGGTCTCCTTTCTTCCTCTCCCAACCACGAGGATTTTACATAATCATCATACAACTGTCTTTGCGTGATATTCATTTCTCCATTTGCTATGAGATTACCAATATAATCTCTCTGTTCCAGTTTTCCTATCTCTGAAAACAGCTTCAAAGACGGAGCAACACTCTTTTCTAACCATTCCCATACCCTTTGTAAACTTTTCTTCTGCGGTTGCATGGTAAGTTTGACATTTCCTATGTCTTTCATCAGTTCCGCCCATGCCCCATAGGTTGGATAAAGCCTTTTTCGTGTTGTCATGCTGTCTGTGGGTTTCTCTAAAAATCGTATTTTGCTGTTCAATACTTCCATTGCCAGTCCTGCCACATCTCTGTATCTCAATAATTCCTGTACGACACTTACTGCCATTTCCTGTCGAAATCTCAATTCATATCTATTCCAATTTTCATCTAGTTCCGTTCCATACTTTTTATTCTGTTCATATCCTTTTTCATAAAATACCAATCTTAAATTACTGGCTGAACTGCCGAGATAAAGACTGCCACCCTTACTCTGAAACACTTCCTCTTTCAGTTCTCCCGAGTCATGAAAATCTACATCCCGTAGCTTTGAAGAAAGCAATCCCTCTTTTGTCCTTACAATTAAATCGGGAATACTCAAATACGGTTTTCTGTCATCTATCGCCAAATCAATCCGGGGAAAATTGATGTGATACTGACAAACTCTGTTCAAGAAATCAAACCATGTTTCCTCATTTAGTTGTAAGAAATTCTCATAATTGCGACAGCCTTTCCCACTCATTAAAATCTGAAAGCCTTGATACTGTGCGTTTCCTGTTGGCTTTAGCACCTTGATATTATCGAAGATTGCCACAACCTCATGTCCTGCAATCCCCTTTTCATAACCTGTTACCGTCATAAGTTCCAATGGTATTCTCAGCACCTCTTCTATAACTGCTTCTAACGGAACTTCCTTAATGGTTATCTGACACCAGTCTATCAAAGCACTTAATTCTTCTTTCTGTCGTATTACTCCCCTGTTAGTGTAGGGGAGTTCTGGAAGAAAACTTCCGCTTCTTTCTTCCAAATTTATCAAACCTCCTATCTGCAATGGCGTTGCCATTGCCCTGCCCTCAACCTGCCGTTTGATACGTCAGAACGAGGACAGGAACTTTGACTGCCTACATATTTTTGTTTGGAACAGAGTGGATACCTTTACAGGTAATCTTCTCCACTAATACAGGGAAATTTCCTCTCTGCACATAAGGGGCATATACTGGTTCTTCCAGTTCCACCACCGCATAAGGCTCAATCTTCGGAAGTTCCGTTGCTTCCAAGCGAATGTCCACGCTGTTCCCAAGTTTCATGCTTCCAAGATGAAGTTTTAAGGCTTCCACTTCCTCTGTTTTCTTCTTATTGTCTTTATCATAGCGGTAACAGTTATCTGCACCCATAAAACGAAGTTCTCCAAATGCTTCTTTTACCTGTTCTTTTGTCAATGTAATCTGCATACATCTTCCTTTCTCCCCGTCGAACCGATAGGTCAGTTTCTCATATTTTCGGTTTCCTATTACGACGTCGTTATTGTTTAGTTATTTCTAAACTTAATAGTATCATAGCATAGCTGTTTTTGTTTTGCAATATAAAGTTTAGTTTTTTATAAACTTCCTGTTTTCTTTTTTCTAAACTTGTGGTATAGTGGATTTAGACGATAAGATATAACGAGTTATACGGAGATATGAGAAGAAAGGATTTTGAAGATGAATACAATCGCAGAACGAATTAAATTTGCCATGAAAGCAAAAAATAAGAAACAAGTGGATATAGTCAAAGATACGGGTATCAGCAAAGGGGCGTTCAGTTCCTATCTTTCGGGACAGTACAATCCCAAAGCCGATAAAATGGAACAGATTGCCAATTCATTGGACGTGGACTTGCGTTGGCTTTACGGAGAGAATGTACCTATGCAGACTGGCTCACAAGGGCAGGAACAAGCACTTCCTTATGTCTTTTATAATAATTCCTGCTCAGAGTATCTTCTTGACAAGCTAGATGATATGTATATTGCCATGATGCCCCAATATGCCGCAATGATTCCCCGTTTCTATGTCCTTGTAGATAGAAGTTCCAATGCAATGCACCTACTCCCTTTGTTTTTGAAAGAGGACTGCTCCGAGTTTTACGAATGTCCGTCCGACTTTTTCAATTCAGGGAGACACGCTGTTTTCACAAAAGATTTTGAAAGCATTCACATGGTACTGATTACTGCCACGATTTACTATTACGGAATTGATACAAAGACCTATGAGCCGAAAGTTACCATGCTCTCCTACTCACAGGCTGATGATTGTTTTCAAATCTGTAATGAACCCTATGGGTTCCATATAAAAGCATTTGAGAAAGAAATTGAAAAAGAGGCATTGTACCTAAAATATGACAACCAACAATAAACAAGAGGACTTGCAAGGTTTCTGACCTTTCAAGTCCTCTGCTGTATCATGGTTCTGTTGGCTGTGTCCGTTCCGTCAAGGACTGCCCTACGGCGTATCGGCTACGCCTTGTTCCTTGACCTCACTAGGTAGTGACAAATTCTTTTAATCTAATCACTTATATAGCCTTTCCCTGAATAGCGATTTCCGTTTGTCGGAACCTCAAAAGCTACATAATACTTTTTCCCAGATTTAACGTTACTAAATGTTGTACTCGCAGAACCCCCATAAACTGTTTTCTTACTAGAAGATATTAAACCCGAACTATCATATAATCTGAAAGTTATCTGATTCTTAGTAGCTCCTGGGTGTTCCTCAATCGTTTTGAAGTTACTTAGGCTAACACTAATCTTACCCGAACTACTAGTTAACCACTTATCTGTATAAAGTCTATACCCAAAATCCGTTAATTGATAGTTGTAATTGCTCTTACTTAAGTTATGGACAGATGCATTAGCCCCAGGTTTTTTAGAACCTCTTGTTAAATCCTCCGTTAAATAATGAATGTCTTCAACTTGACTTTCAACACCAACACTCTCTTTATCTTCTACTTCCGAAGCAAAAACTGTTGTTGAAGGAATCAACAAGCAAACACCCAAAACAATTGACAAAAAACGACGTTTTATAAATCTACAACTCCTTTCTACCACTCACGATATTTACTATACTTAGTATACTATTCCCCTTTATTTTTGTCAATATTATCCAAAAACAAACTAATACAAATTCCGCTCAAACATCCTAATAAATTTAAAAATATATCATCTACATCAAAAAACCCTATTTTGAAAATCAATTGCATGCACTCGATAAAAACTATTATCAGTACACACATAATAATCGGTTTTCTACATCTTTCAACAAGTAATTGAGAAGTCAAAAATCCTAATGGAATAAATACTATAATATTCCCTATAATATTTTTCAAAGCATATGGTTCCGTAATATTACTAACGTATGGGGTAATAGTTCTAAATAAAACTAGATTAATATTTTTAATACCCATTGTCTCATTTTCTATTATCCTTTGATGAATCGAGATTAATTCGTCGAAGCTACCATCAAATTTTAACACAACAAAAAAAATCAAAAAAATCAAATATATACACATTAAATTTTTAAATATTCGTTTTCCCATCAGTAATACCTCCTACGTTGATAAGTATAACACTTTTCTTTATTGTTGAATAGATTAATTCTCTCTGCCTTGAACTTCAAAATGAATTTTAGGAGGCAATTCTCTCTATCTAAACAAAGTGAACCTCTTTCATATATATACAGAATAAATTTAATGAAAGAGGATTTTGGGTGAAAACAAACTATTCAGACGAACTTAACCTCGAAGTACTACAAAGTTCTAACATCAAAGCATTTTCGGTCAAATTCGGGTCAAATCCTCATAAAAATATATAACAATTTACAGTTTGATAGAATTTAAAATTCCTGTATTTTCGTGCTTTGCAACACATTATAACACCATATAAATTAGTTCAATAGTACCTCATAATTTTCCCCCGTTTCTCCTACACAAAATTCCTAAGTCCTCTAATACCGTATCAAACGACAATGTATGCTCTGCTTCATAATTTTCCTTTATAAATTCAATGCCTTTAAACTGAAATAAATACTGAAATGCTTCTTTTACGCTGAGATTATTTTTTTGAGCAAATTCATCTACACAGGCAACTGTGAAATTAATTTTATTTTTCAACTCACTCATATCAACCCTCGCTCTCATTTTTATAAGTTCATTATACCCTGTATCCCGCCGTTTTTCCACTCCTGTTTGTTTCTACATTTTTAATGCATTTTTTGACACAAAACTTGTCCCGGAACTCTTATCAAATAAAAGAAAGTGTGTTAAAATAGCCCTGCAAAAAGATACTGCTTATTGAAATGGAGTTTTTTATGGAAAAGGATTTAACGACCGGAAAAATAACACCACAGCTTATCGGCTTTACAATACCGCTTGTGCTGGGAAATCTCTTTCAGCTCACCTACAATGCCGTTGACAGTATTATTGTCGGACGGTACGTCGGAAAAGAGGCGCTTGCCGCCGTGGGTATCTGTAACCCGATATCGACTTTATTTATATTATTTTTAAACGGACTGTGTATGGGCGCCAGTATTTTAATGGGCAACCAGTTCGGTGCAAAGGATTATGACCGCCTGCACCGCCAGATTAGTACCACCATGCTGTCCGGTATTGCATTTTCACTGATTTTGTCGGTGCTGTGCATTGTCTTTGCCCGCCCGATTCTGCTTTTAATGCAGGTCGACGCGTCTATCATGGGTATGACAATCAATTATCTGCGCATTATATTTGCAGGACTTTTATTTACCTTTATGTATAACTGCTTTGCAAGCACTCTGCGCGCGCTCGGTGACAGCCAGTCGCCGCTGTACTTTCTGATTACCAGTGCCGTTATCAATATTCTCGGCGATTTGTTTTTTGTCCTATTTTTAAATATGGGCAGTGAGGGCTGTGCGGTTTCTACCGTTTTAAGTGAAGCACTTTCCTGCCTGCTGTGTATTATTTATATTCAGAAAAAAGTGCCGATTTTGCAGTTAGGGAAAAAATGGCTGGTATTTGATAAGGCTCTGCTTGGCAAAACGATTTCCTACGGCTGGGCATCTGCCATGCAGCAGGCAACCGTCCAGCTTGGAAAGCTTGGGATTCAGGCAATTGTCAATTCCATGGGTGTTGCCATTGCCGCCGCATTTGCCGTTGTAAACCGTATTGACGACTTTGCCTATACACCGGAGCAGAATATCGGACACGCTATGACAGCGCTTATGGCACAGAGCAAGGGTGCCGGAAAAAAGAGCCGTTTAAAAGAAGCTTTCCGGTGCGGCATGCGCATTGAAATGGTGTACGGTGTCATCATTTTTATCATCTGCTTTGTATTTGCCAATCCGCTGATGCGGCTGTTTACAAGTGATACAGATGTCTGCCGCCACGGTGTCACCTACCTGCGGCTGATTTCCATTATGTATCTGCTGCCTGCGGCAACCAACGGTATTCAGGGATATTTCCGCGGTATCGGCGATTTAAAGATTACTTTAATCAGCAGTTTTGTCAACATGGGTGTGCGTGTCATCGCCGCTGTCATCCTTGTATTTGCATTTTCATTACAGATTGAAGCGCTGCCGTATTCGTACCTTGCTGGCTGGATTGGCATGCTGATTGCGGAACTGCCGTTATTAATAAGAAGCTATCGGAACTACGATAAATAAAACACTTGCGACAAAGTCGCTTATCAGAAAGGAGGATTTTATGTTTCAATCTTTAGAGATGAAGCACCCAAAGTTTTATCAGGTGTTTCGGTTTTTTGTGGTGATTGCCGCATCGATTTTTTATGCTTGGAATTTACGCTGCTTTGCTAAGACTGCCGGACTGTTTCCGGGGGGATTTTCGGGACTTTCCCTGTTGTTACAGGAAATCGGACTGGTCTTTTTCGGGATTAGTATTCCATATACCTTATTAAATGTCCTGTTAAACCTGTTTCCGACCTATATCGCTTATAAATACATCGGAAAACGGTTTACGCTGTATTCGATTGTTGTCATTGTACTGTCGAGTATTTTTGTCGATATTCTGCCACCGTATATGTTTACGGACGACATTTTACTGCTGAGCGTGTTCGGCGGTATTTTAAACGGCTTTGCCACCAGTCTGTGCTTAAATGTCGGAACGACAACCGGCGGAACGGACTTTATCAGCATTTTCTTTGCACATGAAAAGGGCATTGATGCATGGAATTATATTTTAATCGGAAATGTGATTATGCTTGTCATTGCGGGTGCGCTGTTTGGCTGGTCGAGTGCGCTGTATTCGATTATTTTCCAGTTTTGCAGCACACAGGTTATTCAGGTGCTGTATAAACGATATAAAAAAGAAACACTATTTATTATTTCCGATAAATCCGATGAGGTTTATCACGCTATCCGTGAAATGACAAATCACGATGCCACGCTGTTTAAGGGTATCGGCTGTTATGAAGGAAAGGAAAAGACACTGATTTACTCGGTTATTAATTCCGAAGCCAAGCGGGAACTGCTGCCGCTCATCCGCTCGATTGATGAACATGCGTTTATCAATGTGGTAAAAACAGAGGAATTAGACGGTCGTTTCCACGACATTCCGCACGATTGAGAATGTTTGGCGATTAATGAAAACATTGAGAATGTTGAGAAAGTGGGGGCGCAGTGTTTCAAGCACAGCATAATCCTCTATCTGATACAGTGTTTTATCCGGCGGCGTATCCTTCTGGAACAGTTCATACAGCCCCTTTGTTGTGGTCATTACAACTGTTTCATATACCGGATACGGTTCCTTTTCTACCTTAATATAATGCAGCGTTCCTTTATAAAGTTTTACCAGAAAACGTTCATACGGTGTTGCCTGTCCGTTTTTTACGATTTGCAGTAAAAATGTAATGTAATGATATCGAAGAAGGGCAGTTTATGAAACCGATGCTCTCAACCGTCCAGCTGCCCAAAGAAAATATGGCACGTTTCGCATTGTTTGTCCTGCTCGACAGAATCCGCGGCGGACATAAAGAAGTGATCCGTATTGAACTGGAAAGAAAACTGCTGCTTAGAAGCAGCTGCTGCCGTGTAGAAGACGTCAGTCAGCCGGAATATTACATTTAGCCGCCCACCGTTCCTTTGCAATCCGCTCCCGCGTCACCAGGCACTCCGGCTCCGGCGCCAGCACATGGCGCGTCACATCAAACACCTTTGCCGCATCACATAAAATACAGTCCGCATTACCAAATACCGTGTTTTTTGCCGCTTTGCAGTCTGTAAAAGCTTCTGTTAATTTCACAAAATCCTCTGAAATATGCGGCTGATCCGGGTTGTAATGCTTTCTCATATAGACATCTTTTGTCCCCTGCGGTAATACCACTGTCAGCTTCACCGGCTTATCCGACAAACGGTTCGGCACATTTAACACTTCCTCCACGCTGTGAATGTACGTGTTTCGTTCATGTCCCACCCCGACAAGCAGAATTTTTCCGCCTATGTCTTTTAACCGGTCGTAACAGCCGCCGGGCGTACACGGTGTATTGCGGTATTCTTCTCCCGCAAGGTATTCTGCCGCATTTTTTCCGAAACCTGCCATGCTATGTGTCGGGTGCAGGGAACGCACCACACCCGCCCGCTTCATAAAAAGATTGGTTAAAATGCCGACACAGGACGGCTCTTTTTTGCTGTCAAAAACCGGGTGGCTTTCATTGACCGTTTTCCATGTATGCGTGGGAAGTAATAACAAACCTCCCTTAAAATACTCCATCCACGTATCCAGCACGGTTTCTGCACCACCTTCTACATCACCGATAGCTTTCATGGACGAATGAATCAGTATCGTTTCCGTTCCGTCAAGCCCCATCTGGTAAAGCTGTTCTTTTAAATCCTTTTTTGTATACTGCATACATATACCCCTTCCGCTCTGAAAAAATCTCCAAATAACACCAGATACAGGCTGTATCTGCCGTGTAAAGCATCCCCTCTGTTTCTATTATTTCTACTATACCGTACTTCTCCTCACATTGCAAATGTCCTGTTCCAAATGTAAACCTGCATGCAGTCCCAGCACATTTTCATATACCGGAAGTTTTCGGGTCAGTTTTATCTAATCTCGTTATAACATACTGACATCTGAAATGAAATTACAAAATTTAATGTTTTTTTATTGATTTTGCGAGTGAATTATGTATAATTATGGTATGGCATGTGAAATTTTTCACTTATTGCACATGGATATTGTAAGTCCCGCATTTTGCGGCTTCTTACATATTACAATTATGAAGGAAAGAGGTTAAATTCAAGATGGCAGGAATTGATTTAAGCAAGTATGGTATTACAGGTTCAACTGAAATCATTCATAACCCTTCTTACGAATTATTATTCGAAGAAGAAACATCTTCTAAAAACGAAGGTTATGAAGTCGGTAAGGAAAGCGAACTTGGCGCAGTAGACGTTATGACAGGTATCTATACAGGACGTTCTCCTAAGGATAAGTACATCGTTGTTGATGAAAATTCTAAGGATACTGTATGGTGGACATCTGACGAATACAAGAACGATAACCACCCAATGTCAGAAGATGTATGGGCTAAGGTTAAGGATATTGCAAAGAGCGAACTTTCTAACAAGAGACTTTTCGTAGTTGATGCATTCTGCGGTGCCAATAAGGATACAAGAATGGCTGTCCGTTTCATCGTTGAAGTAGCTTGGCAGGCACATTTCGTAACAAATATGTTCATCAAGCCTACAGCAGAAGAACTTGAAAACTTCGAGC